>ENA-OWNX01000004-OWNX01000004.1-gut-metagenome-genome-assembly--contig:-NODE-4-length-269315-cov-11.505155_pt1 | contig 269315 bp, 246 predicted proteins | sample MGYA00248250_ERZ651778 | MGnify/ENA primary metagenome ERZ651778 (study PRJEB26908, sample SAMEA4031702) | gut metagenome | biome: gut; feature: normal infant; material: stool | place: China | collected...
TTCCCTTCCACTTGCCAAAGGTGGAATTTGCATAGTCCCGCGCTGCCTGCGTTGCTTCAGGCGGCTTCCGGACGCACATAGATCTCATCAATATAGATCCAGGTGTTACGCTTCAGCCCACGGTTGCGGATGATGCGGTTGAAGATGCTGTCCAGCACCACCAGCATCCCCACCGGCAGAAGCTGCTTGCCAAGGTCTCGGATATCGTAGCAGAGGATACGGGCATTGGTGTCCACATTGGTGGGCTTGGCAAAGGTGTTGAGACTGCCGTCTGTAAACAGCTCAATGGCCAGCGCCACATCCTGTGCTTCCTTTTCCGGCTGGCGAAGCAGCTCGGCGTGGAAGTCCTGCAAGGTGGGGACCGCACCGTGATAGCCGCTGCGGATATAGTCCCGGTACACCTGCGCGGTGCAGCGGTCGATGACGGATTTTTCCTTGGCAGACAGCTTGCCCGCCCCGATAAGCTGTTCACAGAGGGAGAGCAGGAACTCGGATTTCAGCACCACAGGGTTCTCTCCGTCACCATAGCCCTGCTCCATATCCATGGCGTTGATGTGGTTGGGCGAGGTGGCGGAGATATTGATGACCTGACCGCCCAGTCCTTCGATGAGGGGCCGGTACTCCGACTCCGGATCGATGACGATGATATCGTCCTGCGTGGACAGCGCCAGTGACACCATCTCCTTCTTGGCGCTGAAGGATTTGCCGGAGCCGGAGACGCCCAGAATGAATGCGTTGCCGTTGAGAAGCTGCCTGCGGTCCGCCACGATGAGATTTTTGCTGATGGCGTTCTGCCCGTAGTACACACCGCCCCGGTCCCAGATCTCCTGCGCCTTAAAGGGCATGAGAACAGCCAGCGCCTCCGTGGTCAGAGTACGCAGGGCATCGATGCGGCGCAGGCCCAGCGGCAGCGCCGTCACCAGTCCGTCTGCCTGCTGCCAGTTCAGGGTCGTGAGCTGACAGAGGTGCTTGCGGGTAATGGACTGGAGCGTTTCCGTGTCGCTGTCCAATTCCTCCTTGCTGTCTGCCAGATGTACCAGCGTCACCACAGCAAACATCATCCGCTGGTCGCGGGTGGTGAGATCGTCCAGCATCTCGCGGGTCTCCTTGCGCTGCTGCTCCAAATCGTAAGGGACAACGGCGGAGAAGTTGTTGTTGGCGTTCTGCCGGCGCTGCCAGTTGGTCACATTGGTCTCCACGCCCAGCAGACGGTTCTGCATCTCCCGTACCGCCTCGTCTGTGGGAACGGGGATGATGTCGATGGACAGCATGAGGCTGCGATTCAGGCTGGTCAGTTCGTTGATCATGGAGTCTTTGATGTAGCTGGCGTACTCCTTCAGGAACAGCACCCGGCCATACTTATTGCCCATGACAAAGTGATCCTTTTTGAATTCCATGCTGTCCGGGCAGATGGCATCCTTGAAGAAACGCCCATTCTTCATGCAGTCCGCCAGATCCAACCGGAACTGCGTTTCCTCGCCGACCCGATAGAAGTCGTGGAGGATGCGGAGCCTCTCCACAGAGTCCAGTTCCTCGCAGCGGGAGTCCATATGGTTCAGGCGAGAGACCGCGTCGCCCATCGTGCGGTCGAAGAAGGTGCGCGCTTCCTCAATGTTCTTCTTGTGTGCGGACAGCGTGATGTACCTCTCCTGCACGACACTGTTGGAGGAGTCGGTCACCTTGTCCAGCAGTATGGCATTGTACTCTGCCCGTCCGCCATCCAGAAAATCTCCTTGGGGTGGGATGAGGATCTCCTGCTCAAAATTGTGGCGGTTGATCCGCTTGTTGTTGATGGTGATCTTGGTGGTGGAGCCGGTATCCAGTGCGTTCAGCAGCTCGGAGTAGCTGAGAAACATCGCCGTCTTATCCTCCTTGGAGGCGATGGCATAATTGATGTCGCTAAAACGCATCGTTTTAGAATACTTGCTGCCAAATTGAAAGATCCCATCCGGCCAGAGGCGGCGGATGGGAATGATGTCTTGTACGGATCTCGGTACCTTGAACCGTTCTTTGTCCTGCTTGAGTGTGGTTTGCAGAGTTTTAATCAAGTTTTAGCGCCTCCTTCATCGATGTGTGTTCCATCAGTTTTGCATATATATTTTCCGATTTGAACACAAGCCGTTTTGGGGTGAGAAATTCTGAGCGAAAAAACGCCAATAAAAATTGTTCCAGATTCATGCCGTTGTACTGGAAAAAACCGCCCAAGGCAAATGGGAACGCGGCCAGAATGCAGACCCAGCCGATCTCGCCATGCCCCAGCACGGGGCGCAGCCCAAAATAAACGCCTACCGCCACGGCCACCGCCAGCAGGGCAAACAAAAACTGCCGCAGTGACAGTCCGAAAAACAAGCTTTCCTGATAATTGCGTACTTCTTTGTTGATGCGTACCTCCAATGTACCACCTCCGATATCTTCTGAGTTTTCCCGAACAGATACTTGCTTTTTCTGCCCGTTTATGTTACCATCTGCCAAACTTGATAAGGAGGTCATGGCAAATGATGTTTTGGATGATCGGCGCAGGACTCGGCGTCCTGGCACTCCTGTTCCGCCTTGCCGCACTGACCCGGCTGACGATCCCGCTGCTGTACACGGTGTCCATGCTGACCGTTTTTCACGGCTGGTATCAGACGCATACCGCGTTGGCGGACAATATCCTGTTCGTGCTGGTCGGTCTGATCGTTCTGTCCTGGCTGTTTTCTTTGTTAGGGCGGGTCTGGAGCTTCATTCAGGAGAGGCAGGATGACCGCGCCGCCGTAGAATATTTCAAATATCGCGTCCGCAAGGCAAGAGAGAACGGCGAGGACACCATCAGCACCGAGGGCCTGTGGCGTTGAATCAACCCAGCCCCATCAGTTCCCGGATGATCCGGTCGCTCATCTTGATCGCGCCCACCAGCACCAGCATATTGAAGATCAGTTCGCCTACATAGTTCCACACGATGGTGGCTGCGGCCAGCGTATCGTCCGCGATGGCGGGCGGCGAGGACGCGAACGCCGAAAAGATCACACAAGCCAATACGATGACGCAGCCCTCCAGACAGATGGCGGCATAGCTTTTCAAAAAGGCTACGCCAATACTGCTGGAGGGCTGTCCTGCAAAGCTGGCCAAGGGCACAGGCGCGATAGCCGTCGCAATGTAGAGCTTGAAAAAACGGCTGTACACCGTTAGGATCATCACAAGGGACAGCACCCAGATAAAAAGCGATCCCAGCAGTGTCACTGCCCATAGCGGGATGGAGTCGATAAATCCCACATCCTCGATGATGCTCACCATCTCGTCCGGCAGTGCGGTGGCCGACATGGCACTCAGTCCAGACGAGTCGATGATCGTGGTCACCATGCCCTGGGCTACCCGGAAAGCTCCTGTCATCAGCTCCATGCCCCAGCTTACCGCAGCCTGCGCCAGCACAAAGCGGATAAAGCATTTGAACGCCATCTCCGGTTTCTTCATCTCCGCAAAGCTGCCACAGGTCTTGACTACGCCCATGACGAAGAACAACACCAGCAGCGCATAGCCGACCGCCTTCAACCCATCGTTGATATTGACGATAACATTCCAGATACCGCCGCCCTTAAAGTTTTCCGGCGAGGTGGTAATAAGCTGCCAGATCTCCGCCAGTCTGCCGTTCCACATCTCCAGTGCGGAGTTCAGGTTGTCTACGATCCAGTTTCCACTTCCCATTCAAAATCACCTCCTTGATCATTGGCGTCGAGTAGGATATACTTAGGTCAGCCCCAAAGCGGGGGCATTGTGTAGAAAAAGAAGCCGTCAAGCGACTTCGGCGTCCATATGGGGCAATCGTCGATAGTTGTTATGGGGGTGTTGCCTATGGTTATTCAATTTTTGACTACGGCTTCGGATGTTGTGAGTGCGCTGTCATGTGTCCTTTTTGTATCATTGAAGTGCCTGACTTTCCTTTCTGCTTCTGCCGCCCCTTTAAATGCTACGCTGTGGACCTTGCGGTCCACAGCGTTTTTTCTTATGCTTAGCCGGTGATCAGGTTGAGTATCTCCTTGGTAAAGGTGATCACGATGCCGCCTGCAACGGTGAGCATACCATTGGCGCGCTGGGAGGGATCGTGGCTCTTGAGGGACAGACCCACCTGCAAAATGCCGAAGCCCAGCAGGATGAGGCCAATGGCGCGGATCAGCGAGAAAATAAACTCACTCAGATTGTTGACTACCGCCAGCGGGTCATCTGCAGCCAATGCAGGAACAGCGGTGACCATCATCACCATCGCAGTGCAGGCAAGGACGGCGTAGACGCGCTTTGCCTTTCTTTCAAAGTTCTTGGTTTTCAGATCGTGTTTCATTACGCAGCGTTCTCCTTTTCATTGTTAGAATAAAATCGGAACAGCGGATCTCCCGTCAGGGCCGGTGCGGCTGTCCCGTGATGGATATAGGGCGGCGCTCCGCCGTCCATGGTGTAGCGGATCGCGGGATGCTCCATCAGTTCGTATTTCAGATCCAGAATCGGTCTGGCCCCTCGTATGAACAGGATGCAATACCGGTTGTCCAGCATCCGCACCTCGTCCGGGGTCAGCAGCTCTCTGCCGCTCATCTGGAAGTTGGTGGAGTAGGAGCCGGAGCGTCCCTTCGTCTGCCCATGGGTCTTGGTGTCGATGGTGGACTTGCCCAGGGCCTCCGAAATGTACTTGTGGGTGCTTGCCTCGTTGCCGCCGAGATAGAGCAGCGTGTCCGAGTTGCCGGGGATGGTTTCCCAGGAATCCTTGTAGAGTTCCTTGATCTGCGCCATGTTCTGGATGATCGTGCTGCACGAAATGTTGCGGGAACGCATGGTCGCCAGTTCCCTTGGGAGCCCAGGCAGGTTGACGGACGGCGCTTCGTCGAGGATGAAGTGGACATGACACGGCAGTGCGCCATGGTGCAGCTGGTCTGCACAGTAGTAAAGCGTCTGGAATATCTGGGAGTACAGCAGGCTTACCAAAAAGTTGAAGGTCGTATCATTATCCGGGATCACGGCATAGAGGGCGCACTTTTTCTCGCCCAGTGTGTACAGGTCCATATCGTCATGGTCCGTGATCGCCTTGATCTGTGGCAGGTTGAAGGGAGCCAGCCGCACAGCGGCGCTGATCAGGATGCTTTTTGCCGTCTTGCCGGCGGCCTGCTTGAATACCCGGTATTGCCGCAGCGCGACGCTCTCCGGATCTTCATGCTCTATGGCACGAAATAGCAGATCCAGCGGCGAAATGTACTCGTCGTCATCCTCTCGGACCTCAGCATATTCCAGCACCCGCATGACCATAGAGAAATTCTGTTCATACTCCGGTGCCTCCTGGTGCAGCATGAGGATGATTGCTTGCAAAAGTGCCGTTTCGGATTTCGTCCAGAACGGGTCCGACTCATGGCTGCCCTTGGGCGTGGTCGCCTGGATCAGCGTGTTCACCAGCTTCAGCGCATCTTTTTCATCCCGCAGATAGCGGAATGGGTTATAGCCGTCAGACTGGTCCAAATTGACGAGATTCAGTACCCGGACATCGTATCCCTGCCGTTTGAGGTAGCCTCCGGTATCTGTCAGCACCTCCATCTTCGGGTCTGTAATGACATAGTTCGTGTTTGCCTCCAAGATGTTGGGTTTCACATAGCCGCGGGTCTTGGCCGCGCCGCTGCCGCCAATGACCAGCACATTGAGGGAGCGTCGATGTTTATGTGTGTCCAGCCCCAGCCGGACATGGCGGGTCAGGATCTTATTCTGCTTTTGGCAGAACTGTGCGTTGACCTGTTTGGGAGAGCCCCACATGGCAGAACCATGTTCCTCGCCGTTTCGCGTCCTTCTCCCCTCCGCATCATACAGACACAGCCCCATAATGTAAGCGCCAGTGCAAATGAGGATGGACAGCAAACTCTTGTCCGTCCATTGGATCTGGAATGGATGCTCCAGCGCGGCGGTCAGCTTAGACAGCAGCTCCGGCAAGCCGCCGCCCATCGACTGTGCAATGAGCAGCGCTGCCCAGACGACCGGGATATAGAGGAAAAGGCGCAAAATCAGGTCGCTTTGCTTGGATGTTTGTTTCAGGCGATCCACCTCCGAGAGAACAAAATAGCAGTCTCATCGGCGGTACACGATCCGCCGATGAGACTGCTTTGGGTGATCTATAAATGCTTATTTCACTTTACCGTTTTTGCTCTTTTGCCGATTTTTCGTTCTGGTCGGGGCAGACTTCTGCTGCTGATCCAGCTTTGTCTTGTAGCGCTCCAGGCGTTCCAGCACAGAAGGGCGTTCCTCACTCATCGTCCGGCTCTCGTCTTTGGACGAGGTCGAGTTGGGCACGGTAGCGGGCGAGTCGCGTCCCGACCGAGATCCTTTTTTTGACGGCACCTCCTGCCGCTGGTCCACAGGCGGCGTTACGGGGGCTTTGGTCTGCGGATGGTGATCCTGTTCGACCTGGGGTGCCCCCTGCGCTGTACGGGTCTCTCTGTCCTTGGACGGTGCCTCTCGCTGTGGTTCCTGCTGCTCCTGCTGTACCTGCTCCGGTCGGCCGAGGTATTGGATGCGGCCAAAGATCAGATTGGCGCGGTCGATCTCTGTGACCGGCATGATGACATCCACCACCTTACCGTGGCCGTCTGTATCCCGAATGGCGGAAAACAGGAGTTTCTGCTTTCCGGCTCGTTTTCGGAACTCCTGGTATTGCTCCGGGGACATGGTAAACTTGCGCACATCGCGGGTCTCTCTCAGCATCTTCGCAAGATTGACCTTTCCGGAGATCGTCTTGTGGTTCTTCGCCAGCGCCATGCTCAGCGCCAGCACATTTTTGAGGGCAGAGCCGCTCAGTCGGACAGCTACCTCGCTGCCGGATAGCATCATGCGTACCAACTGATCCGCCGCTTCACCGCCTCCGATGTTCATGTTCCTGCACCTCCTTCTGGTGTTCATCTGTGTTCTGGATGTCCTGCTCCATAGCAGGAATTTGCTGTCTGATCTCCTGACAGAGCTTCAGTTTCCGGCGCTCCGCCCGGATCTCACGATTCAGGCTCGCCAGCTGCTCATAGATCTCGGCTTTTTCTTCTGTCAGCCGTTCTGCGGAAATGCCGCATTTCTCCAACTGCTTTACAGCTTCCATGTATTTCTCGAACTCCGCTTCCATACCGGTGAGCCCTTCTTCGTAGAGCGCCTTGCTGGGAGCCAGCGCCTCTGCGTCTGCCAGTGCCGTGTATAGGTGCTGCCGTCTCTTTTTCCGCACATTGAGGATGGTACGCTGCTTCATGAGTTTGGCCAGCGATTCCTCTGTGCGGGACTGAACGGCATCCATATCCGCCTGCGTGACGATGTTATTTTCCCGCAGGAAGGCAAACTGTACCTGATACTGTTCGAAGCGCATGACCTCTTGGCGAAGATGGGGTGTCATGCGAGGTGGATACTGCCGCTGCCCGATCTTGTCCAACAGGTAGAGGTAATGGACATAGAGTGCGAGAAAGCCGGTGTACTTGGGATGCTTTCGGTAGGGTCGATACTTCGGCCGCTGGATGACAGCAGGGCGATGGCCTGCCTCGATCTCTGCCAGATTCCCTTGAATGGCGGCACGGATACCATCTTCGGTGAACAAAGGGTCCCGTCTGCCGGGATACATGAAACGCTCCTGCCCGCGCAGGCGAAAACCCAAACGATCCCCGTGGCGTATCTCATAGCCCATATGCTCCATGAGCAGGAAAAAATGTCCGAGATCGTTTGCGTCCTGGGTGGCCGTCCGCAGATCCGCTTCCAGCATGGAGCGAAAGGTCGGCTGTCCTTTGGACTGCCGAAGCCACTCGATATAACTGACTGCTTTAGACGGCTCTCCTGTCATGATAACGGACAGTCCATGCTCCCGGCACAGCCTATCTGAGATGCCCCGGATCTGCTGATAGTAGCTCCGGGCATTGCTGTGATATTTCTCGCCGGTAAGCTGGTTGACGGAATTGAATACGATATGGGCGTGGATGTGATCCCGATCTGTATGGATGCCGATCACCGCTTGATATCCCGGCAGATGCTCCCGCACGAATTCCTGTGCGATCTCCAGCGCCAATCCCGGCGTGATCTCGCCCGGACGGAAGGACTGGATGATATGATAGAGCTGCACTCCGTCTGTTTTATTCCAGCGGATCTTGGCATCCTGCATCTCGGCGCAGGCACTTCCGAGCGAGCACCCCTGCGCGGCAGTCAGCACCTGTTCCTCCGTCTTGTCTCCGTTGACCACATAGGCAATGGCCTGAGCCAAACCGCCTCTGCGGGCAAGGATCTTTGTGACTGCCATTACCGCTTCACCAGTTCTGCCATTTTTGCCTCTATCGTCCGCATTAGGAATTTCAGTTCCCGGACATCCTCTTTCGTAGCAAAGCCGGCATTGGCTTTGCGGGCGATCTGATTGATGTTATTGCCGATGTGGTTGATCTCCACATACAGATCGTGGAGTTCCTGGGGCGGCCGCTGGCGGATGGTAACGCCGCCGATCATTTCCCGGACCGCCGCGCTGACCGGCAAGCCGGAGACGGCGCAGATCTGCGACAGCTTCCTGCGCTCCGCGTCGGTCAGCCGGACGGAGATCATGTGCGTTCTTCCGGGCATATCGCCCTCCTTTCCTGCGGCGCTGCCGCAAAATCTTCCGCCCGCAGGCGGCATTGGGGACTGGGGCAAGCCCCAGCAAGCGCGTTTGTCATACAAACGCTATGCTTGCGCCAGCGCCGCCCACGGCGGCGTTGGCTGATCCCCGCCGTCGGCGGGGCGTTTTTTGAGAGGTAGGTTGATTCCAATACAGGCGGACGCGGTCCGCACCTTTTCCAGAAAAAAGAAATGTCTGGCAGCAGCGCCAGACATCCGGTTTCGCAGGGTCCTTCCGCACAGGGTGTCAATGTAACACCCAAAATAGAAGAGGCAGGGTGTCTTGATGACACCCTGCCTGTCATTATTACCGTTCAAAATCATGGTCGTGCGCTGAACGCTCCCGTTTCTCCAATTTTCGCATTGAGAAATCAAGAATTCGCTCTTTTCTGGCCTGCAGCATGGTCTCATAAAACTGCTTTTGCAAATCAGACGCAAATGGCGTTTCGTCAATGATCGTAAATATTTGCTCCATGTTGATTCTCGGAAGGATTCGCTTCAGTGCCGCATTGCAATCCAAATAAGACAACGACGAAATGAAGTTAAAATAATTGATCCTCTGCCCGTTGATCTTTATGCCGGAGAGAGGTAGAGAAAAGGTCCGAAGATCCTGTTCTTTCTGGCTTTCCAGCGTATTTCGCATAATGCTTTCGTCTGCCTGTGGGTAAAGGCTGCTGCCGCAGTCATATACAGGAGCCAAGTGGATCTCATCCGTCATGGTATTATACAGAAATCCCCAGTTGCCATTATGCCGATCCCAGTTGCCGATCAGGGCATCTACGATAAACATATCCCAGAAGTGCTGTTTCAGCAGCGCGGGTGGAAAGGCTGTCTGGTCCTCCATAGCTTGTGTGATATCAGACAGCTCTGTACCATAGCCGCTGTGTCCGGAATTGATCACCGTATTTTTCAGAGATGCGAAGTCCTGCAGCACGATTCCTGGTGAAGTGAAATCCTTGCAGGCAACAACAATTTTTTCCGCACCGTTTTTTCTGTAGATTCCCAGAAGCGTTTCCTGTGCGGCAATACCAACGCTGTTGAAAATATGGCAGCCAATGTATTCTGAAATGCAGCTATTGGCATAACTCAACTCTTTATTTTTAGGAGCGAGCGCCGGGAATTTCAGCATATACTGTTCGCCGTCATAAATGACAGCGATCTTTGCGCCATTTGCTCCTGCATAAAACTTATTGCGGGTGGGTAAGGCTGTAAAATCAAGCACTGCACTCACTCCTTTCCCATACGAAGATATTTTCCTCTCAGATACCATGCCTGTTCTGATGAGATGACCTGCTCTACTTCATATGAATTGATCAGCGCATTCAGGTCGCACCACCAGAGATCCCAATGGTTATCCTGCCTGCCGCTATCAATGATGTTCCATGATTCCTCCATTCTCAGGATGGATTCGTGGAGGTCTTCCGGCAGTCCACATTCCAAATAGGACTGGTCCAGCGGCTTTCCCGTTTCCGGATCATATTGTGCGTTTCGATCATTCATACCTGCGTCCTCGCTTGTAACACCATTCTATTGTTTTTATTATACCGACTTATCCCTGTTTTAGCAAGTAGTGTTGCCAGACAGCCCAGTAGATCATGCCGCCTTTTCCAGCTCGGCTCGGATACGTTCCCGTGCCAGCTCCGCGTAGGTGTCTGTGACTTCGATGCCGGTGGCGGTATAGCCCTCCTGCACAGCCGCCAGCACCGTGGTGCCGGAACCGGCGAAGGGGTCGAGAATATGACCACCCGGCTCCGTGATCTTCACAATGTCCCGCATCAGCTGCAGCGGCTTCTCCGTCAGATGGATGCGGCTCTGGGGATTGCCGTATTTGAACACGCCCGGCAGACACGGGACCGGGCGGCTGATAGGCATATCGCCGTTGGAGCCCCAGACGATATATTCCGCCTGCTGGCGGAAGCGCCCCTTCTGCGGGCGGCTGTTGCCCTTATCCCAGACAGCGGTGCCCCGCCAGATCCAGCCAGCCCACTGCAGGGCGTCGGTGGCTGCCGGGAGCTGCCGCCAGTCAATGAACATACAAACCGGCGCGCCGCTCTTGCATACCTTTCTTGCCTCATACAGCCACTCTGCCGCCCAGCGGGTCCAGGAGCGCTGGTCCTTGGCGTCCCCATCGAAAGGGGGCGGTGCGTTCTCGCCCATACTGGAATACTTCCGGGCGGTGGATTTGTTTTTCTCCGCCTGGGTGCGTCCACCGGACGCATAGGGCGGATCGGTGATGACAGCGTCAAAGGTGTTGGGGGCAAAGGTCCCCAGCACCTTCAGGGCATCACCTTGGAGGATGCTCCATTTCTGATTATCGCTCATGCTCATGCTTCTCCTTCTTTTTTGTTCGATTTTCGCGGGGCGGAGACAGCTCCGTTTCCACATATTCGCTGATGATTCCCAGTGCTTCCTCGTAGCTGTGGCACGCTCCGCCCATGATGCGGGTCTGCATTTCCTTTGCTTCTGCCGCCATGCCATTCTGCCGAAGAACTCTGGCGGCAATGCCCATCAGATGGAAGATGTTGCCGTCCTGCCCCAGCAGGGGGCAGAGAGGGCGGGGGTTCTCCTGCCGGGCGGAGCGAAATCCGCCCAACCTGTTGGGAACATAGTCGGACAGCCATGTACCGCCGAATACGCCGTGGGTCTGCAAGCGCCACATTGCCAGTTTCCCCATATCCACCTGAATGTCCTCGAAGGGGAACAGCAGATTGGTGAGTCCATCGTGCTGAAAAACCTTGACCGTCTCAAAGCGGCTGCCATTCTGCAGGATGCTGTCCTGCGTCAACAGGTCATTGATGCCATCCAGCCGCTCCTGTGCCTCGCCGCCGCAGCCCTGCAGCACCAGTCCCTCCTGATGCTCCATATCCCGCAGATCGTCCGCGGTGATCCTCTCAATTGGCATTTATCTCTCCTTTCTTTTGGGATGCCGTGCAGGCGGCGTCCGTCCAATGGTTGTCTGATCCGTCATCACGGGGATGCCCAGCTCACCGGCTTTATATATCTCCTGCCACATCCCATCCGTCCAGACCGGACCGTACACATTCATCTGCTGGCAGGATTCCAGCAGGCGCAGTCCCATCGCCCTGGCTTTCTTATCCTGAGCGGGATCGGTGGGATCTGCGACAGGCGGGAACAGCAGATGCGGACAGATGGGGATATTCCCCTCCGCAAACACCTCCTGCGCTTTCTGCCGCGCAAACTCTACATTGTTTGTCACATCGCCCCGCAGCGGAGCACAGATATAGACCAGCTTGGGGCCGCTCCGTTCCAGCTCCGACGTGCGCTCCCGGAATGCGGACAGATACTGACCGACGGCATCCTGCAGAGCGGCATAGTCCGCGGCAGTGGGGTGATAGGCGTACCACTCCACTTTTCCGTAGTCATCCCACAGGTGGGGAATGACGCCGCTGCGGAAGTTGGGATTGTTCGGCACCTGCTTTTTACCCCAGACATCCTGAAAGCGCAGCAGCGTCCGGTCCACCACGCCCTCCGCGCGGTTGAGCACCGTGAGGCGGATGGCGTCATATTGGCTGGAGATATGGGTAGAGAGAAACTCCGCCCGTACACGCAGGTCCTTTCCGAGATCTCCCACGCACACACGCCCGGAGAATTGAGGCCGATCCACGAGATTGCTGTGTTCAAACAGCTTTCGCAGCTCCTGCTCATACACGGTCATCGCTCCATACCTCGTTTCTTTGGCGTTTTTGTTTTCATAGGACTTACTTCTTTTTGCAGAGGTTTCAAGGTCTCACGCTCGATGCCGCGGATCACGCTCCGGCTCTTGCCGCTCAGGACAAAGGTATCCCTTGTATCGTTGCGGACTTCCTCGCAGGGCAGGATCACGGCAGAACCGGTGATGCGGATATCCCCCTGCACCGTGCCATACACCTTGCAGTTGCCGGACAGGATGGGAGTCCCCATCGTATGGGGATCGTGAATGATCTGCGCGTTTCCGGAAGCCAGCGCTTTTCCGGTCATGGAGGCCCCGCGGAGATAGGCGTTGTCCTCGGCGCGGCTGTGGCCGCTCATCACGCTGCCTTTGGAAACATAGGCGCTGCCACAGGCTATGGCATCGCCCCGCAGACAGGCGTCCCGATCCACATAGGCATTGCCCGCTGCAATGGCGTCATCGAGTATCCATGCGCAGTCTCCCGGCTCCGCGGACAGGTTGCTTTCGCTTTCCACGAAACCGCCTATGTCGCCTGCGCGGATCTCGCCGCAGATATCCCGCAGCGCACGGATGCGGTGCAGGAACGGATATTCCTCATGGGCCATGTCTGTAATCTCATATTTCTGATTGCTGATGGTTCTCATCTCCTTTTCCTTTTTTATGCCGCTTTTTGGCACAGGGCATCTTCTTTTCGGAATGCCGCATCGATGTCGGAAAAGCGCTCCGTGCGGTTGAATTTCTCGGACACCTTTCCCGGCATGGCCTGCAGCTCCAGCATTCTTGCCCACAGCTCCGGATGGTGGTCATAAAGGTGCCGCAGTTCCTTCCGCTTGGCATTCGGGCAGAACCAGCAGCCGCCACGGTCTGTGAACGCATAGACAGGTGAAAGCAGCCCTGCCGTTTGGCAGAGCTGCTTTGCATCCTCTTCGGTGTAGTGATATTTTTCCAGCAGGGACACCTGATTTTTCTGCAAGCGGCGCAAGCGCACCGGCTCATCGCTGGCGATGCCCACATACTGCACAGTATCCGGCGTCAGAGTCCTGTTATACCGGCGGATGGGACGGAGCTTACAGTCCCGCTGAACGTAGCAATGCCCGCACAGAGGGAATCCGCGCCGAAGTCCTTTTTTCGGACCGCGGGTAACTGTTCCGGCAAACAGGTCCAGATAGGTCTTATCCGAACGCAGCACACGGACAGGGATGCCCAACTGTTCCAGCCTGGGGAGCGCAGTCTCATAGATGAATGCCCGATGCTCCGGCACCTCGCCGGAGGTTGTCTTGTCGAACATCACCTCACAGTAGACCGCTTCATCCAGCGGTTCACCATGCTCCAGCGCCAGCAGGATCGTGGCAAGGCTGTCTTTGCCGAAGGAGCAGGACGCGATATGCAGGGTTTTCTTCTTTTCTTTTGAAATCGTGATCATCCTCTCTGATTCTGTTTTTACTGCCAGTATTGTCAGCAGGCGGGGAGTCTGGTATAATAACGCATATCATTTCCAGTCATTTTAGATATGAAGGAGACGAAATACGATGAATAAAACAGAACTGATCACCGCCATGGCGGAAGCCAGCGGCCTGACCAAGAAGGACTGTGACACCGCTCTGAATGCGTTTGTCGACACGCTGCAGACCGCGCTGAAGTCCGGTGACAAGGTACAGCTGGTGGGCTTTGGCACCTTCGAGGTGAAGGAACGTGCCGCCCGCACCGGCAAGAATCCGGCCACCGGAGCCACCATTGAAATCCCCGCTTCCAAAGCGCCGGCTTTCAAGCCCGGCAAGGCATTCAAGGATTCCGTGCAGTGATAACACGCCCGCGAGAGACCATCTCTCGCGGGCCTTTTCTGTCATCGGTCCGATACGCCCATGTCCTTGGCACGACAGGCACATTCCAGAACCTCTGTCATGTCCGTGCGCTCCCAGGGCGCATCTGCATGGGTGAAGTGTCCGTAATTGCAGAACTTTTGGAACATGGGCCGATCCAGTCCCAGCGTTCCGATCATGCCGTCCGGCGTCAGGTTGAAAACGGTACGGACAGCCTGCTCCAGCGCGTCATCGGAATAGATGCCGGTATGCTCCGTATCCACCGTCACCGCTACAGGCTGTGCCTTGCCGATGGCATAGGCAAGGCTGATGGTGCAGCGCTTTGCCAGTCCCGCCGCCACGATATTCTTGGCAATATAACGGGCCATGTACGCGCCGCTGCGGTCCACCTTTGTTCCATCCTTGCCGGACAGCGCGCCGCCGCCATGAGGGGCGAGGCCGCCGTAGGTATCCACCATCAGCTTGCGTCCGGTGAGTCCGGTGTCCGCTTCAAAACCGCCCTGGACAAATCGACCGGACGGATTGACCAGCACTTCGGTATGTTCGTCCAGCGGAAGTTCCTGCATGGCGGGTCGGATCACATGGCGCAGGATGTCCCGGCGCAGTTCCGGCAGGGGCAGCTCATCCTCATGCTGGCAGGATACCACCACCGCGGCAACGCGGTACGGGACTCCAGAGCGGTATTCCACAGACACCTGCGCCTTGCCGTCCGGACGCAGGCCGGGGATGATGCCCTGCCTGCGGGTATCGGTCAACAGGCGGGTCAGTCGATGGGCCAGCACCACAGGCAGAGGCAGCAGCTCCTTTGTTTCATCGCAGGCAAAGCCGTACAGGATTCCCTGATCTCCTGCGCCGGTTTCCGTGCCGCCGCACACAGCTTCCGCAATGTCGGGACTCTGCTCATGGGTGATGACCTCCACCTCATAGTCGCTGCCGCCGTATCCGGCTTCCCGCACCGTCCTGCAAATAATGGCAGGGATATCCGGAATCTTCGCTGCCGTGATCTCGCCTGCGGCGATGATCTTGCCCGCGGTCGCCATGACCTCACAGGCAACGCGGGCAGCGGCGTCCTGCGTAAGACAGGCATCCACCACCGCGTCCGCGATGGTGTCGCAGAGCTTGTCGGGATGTCCCTCGGTGACTGACTCAGCAGTCAAAATGCAGTTATCTTTCATATTCATGTTTCTCCTTTTTCATCGGTTTCTTTTGTGCTTGCGGCTGTTTCGGAACAGAAAGGATCATTTCATGGCTGTATTTGTCCTTGTACTTTTCGATCTGCTGCTCCGTCAGCGATGCAAAATCATCCTCTTTAAGACCGGCAACAAAAAATGTGCCGCAGACAATGTCATACGGCACTCCGTGATCATCGGTCAGGGCGCGGTTCCACGGCAGGCCCAGCAGCTTGCCCTCGTCATTGCAGACGAGCGCCACCGGGTCATCGAAGGGGTAGACTGCCTGAATGGTGCCGCCTACGAGCTCCTGCATGGCAGAAAGAGTGTGGTCGATCTCCTGCACTTCAGGCATTTCCATGGGGCGCACCACAAGGACTTTCATTTTTTCTGTGCTGATATGGGTTCCTCCTTCTTCAAAAGAAAAGCGGCAGCGACAGATTCCTCTGCCGTTGCCGCAAATGATGATTCTTATTCTTTTTTGGATGCCAGCGTCCGGGTCTTCAGCAGGGCATTCTCCAACGCCCGATGATCTTCATGCTCCGGCCACCATTGTGGACGCAGGAATCCCAGCGCCGCAGCCGCCCATTCATAATCGGCCCGTTCCAGAGCGCCGCGCATCAGTCCCTGCCGGAATTTCCGGTGCCGTTCCCGCACCGCCGGGTCCACGCTATCCCGATCCAGATACAGTTCCAGAAAACCGCCGAGGACAGCGGCTTCCTCCATCGTGTAAAACATATCCGCCCCTCTTTCACAAACAGGGGTTATTGTAACACAGACCGTGGAAAATGAACACCTCTTTTTTCACTCCGACTGTCTGTTGCGCGGATACCGCGCCTGTGATACACTGTGCTTACGAACAAAAATATGAGGAGGCGGCTGTGATGATATGGTTTTTGGAGCTTTCATGGTTGTGGAAGATGCTTGGCATCGCTTTACTGGTTTCTGCGGTATGCGTCGCCGCGGCCGCGCTGATCGGCAAGGCGGCAAAAATCCGCCCCGGCAAAAAGGTTTTCCTGCTCGTTGGGATCTTGGCCTTTGTGATCTCTATTCTGGTGATCTTCTTTCTTGCACAGACGCCGGCGCTGCTCTGAGTTACCGCTCCGGCCCTCTGTTTCGCTCAGGTGCTCGCTTTGGCTTGTCGATCCTGCCGCTCCACACCTCGTCAATGGTCCTGCTCCACGCATCCCGAAGGGAGTCCACCGGCAGGCCGTTGGCTTCAAAGCCTCGCTGGATTACGCGGTAATAATACGGGGACGGCAGCGCGGGCTGGCGGCAATACGGTTCCGCCATGATGTAAGCCATGACGGGAATTTTTGAGCCATCCGCAGTTTGTACCGTTACCGCTTCCTTGATATAGTGGCGGGGATACCCCTCGTAGCGATCCAGCGACTGTTCACACGAAGGCGTGAGTTTCCACAGCAGACCGTGGACGACACAATCCTTCTTGGGTGCAACGGTAGCAAAGCCGCTGCCGCGGAACTGCAATTCGTAGTTTTGCAGCGTCACCGGCCCAACGAGCAGGGCATCCGGACAGCGCTGCGCCATCTGCTCCAGATCAAGGTTGCTGCCGTAGGCAAAATACAGGTTTTCCTCCACGTCACACCTCCAGCATCGTCAGAGCGCCAAAGCGTTCCAGATGACGGAGTAGGGCTGCCGCCTGCGTCTCCGCATCGCCATCCGGCAGCGGACAGTCCATTTCCGTGGTGCGGATGACATTGTTCTGTACAAACCAGATGTAGGTCTCCACATCCGGGAACTCTGTGGGATCAAAGCTGAGATCCCGAAGCTGTTCCATGATCCCGGCTGCGGTCCCTTCGTACACGGTATCTTCAATTTGAATCTTCAAAGGCTTCACCTCTCCATTTCTCTGGATTTTTTCTTCTTTTGATTGACTGTATAGCTGTCCTTATCGAAACGCCATGCACGGTCGCCGTCCAGATTTGCCAACAGGTGGTCACGGGTATGCTTGAATTCCTCGCCGTTGAGTCCCAGCCGCACCAGCCAGACGCGGAAGGTAAACAGTTCGTTGTCGCTATGGGTTTTCCGCATAACGGTGCTGCGCTGGCTAATGGCTTGAGCAGACATGGCAAGGCATAAATTCACATAGGCCGCGACCTTTCCGGCATGGAGCGTCGAGTTGAAACAACGCCACTCAACGGTTCCTCTATAAAACACAGAATGCAGATTCAGGGCATAATAGCGGGTCCAGTTATAGTGGTCTGCGCTGCCGTTATCCCCCTCATACCAGATATTCTCCAACTGCGTCAGATCCCTTGTCTCATCCGACGAGAGCCTGCGTGCCTGCTTCAGCATGGGTTCCCGCACCTTCTGACACCAGCGGGACGCCCGGCTTTCATTGACCTGCAGCGCTTTGAACAGGATATCCTCCTTGGAGTACATGATGCTGATGAGGTTTTTCAGACTCTGCCGGTTATGATTGGCTGCGTCCACATGGACATGGATGCCGCAGGAGCTGTTGGCCTTGGCTCCTGCGTGGCGTACCTGCCGGACACATTCCTGCAGCTTGGGCAGTTCCGCATAGGTAAGCTTTGGCGTTACCATCTCCACGCGGTATCTGTAGTCACCTGTTGCACGATAGCCGCTGCCGATCTTCTGCTCCCCGTGGATGCTGGAGTCACTCATGACCGTCCACTCTTTGCCGTCCCGATCCGTCACACACCATTTATCGTAAGCGCCGCCCACATAGCGGGCGTCCGTTGCAAAATACGCGGCCAGCGCTGTTGCCGCCTGCTCACGAGTGATGCCAGTCATCTCTACTTCAACGCCGAAGTATTGATCCTTCATTCCGATCATGCCGCGGCCCCCGCTTTCAATTCCTCGTCCACTGCCTGGATACGCTTGGCAATCGCCTCAATTACATTGACGGTGACACTGTTGCCCGCCTGCTTATAGGCCTGGGCATCGGACTGGATGGCGAGGATGCGGTCGATCTGCCATTCCTCAAAGCCCTGGAGCCGCAGGCACTCGCGGGGCATGAGACGGCGGATGCGTCCACCGTTTTCTACAATTCCCTGAATACAGCTGGTTTCCAGCGTATGGGCAATATCACACCCAACGCGCCCGCGGCGGGTGTTGCTGCCTGCGTAGCCCAAATCCACCGTATCGCCGGGTTGAGCCTCCTTGTACCCCTTCTTGGTCGCCTCCTTGATGAGCAGGACACCGGAGCGCTCGCCTTTACGGTTGGACAGTGTGGTCTGTCCATACCGGGCGGTGAGACAGCGGGCAGCGTCCGTTTGCTTTGGATGCCCGCTGCAAAGGTCTACCAGCACAGCGTTTTGTGTTTGGTTCCGGTTAATTCCTCTGAAATCGCTGGCGTTCAGCGGAATTGCTGTATCCCGCTTTCCGACGATCCCATCTTTCCGGTTAAAGCCCACCAGGTATAATCCGGTCTTCCCGCCCATGCCACCAGCGCCGGCAGTCTGGGTGCAGGCTACTCCGTCTGCGTCATAGATCCGGGAGCCTTGCGGCCCTCCGAGGACTTGTACAAGAGCTTTTCCACCTGTGCCGAAGACAGGTAATATTTTCCCGGCGCATCGGGGATCAAGATATCCGATAAGGAACAGCCTTCGTCTTGATTGCGGGACTCCAAAACATTTGCTGTTAAGCACAGACCACTCGACATGATACCCCAGGTCATCCAGTGCGGAGAGGATGACCGAAAAGGTTTTCCCTTTGTCATGCGATAAAAGGCCGGGAACATTTTCAAGCAGCAGATACGGAGGTCGCTTTGCTTGAGCCAATCGGGCAATCTCAAAGAAGAGAGTTCCTCTGGCGTCGGCAAAGCCCCGTCTGCGGCCAGCCTGAGAAAATGCCTGGCAAGGGAATCCTCCGCAGATGAGGTCGAAGTCCGGCAGGTCTGCGGGGTCAATTTGGGTTGCGTCCGGATAGTATCGTTCCTCCTTTCCCGGCTCATAAATGGCCGTATAGCTGGCATTGGCGTATTTATCGATCTCGCAGTGACCGATGCACCGGAAACCGCCCGTGCGGGTCAATCCAGATCGAAAGCCGCCAATGCCGGCGAACATATCAAAGTATCGGATCAGGTCGTGTCATCTCCTTCCTGCAGCGACGCAAGAAAGCCGAGAACATCGTCATCGATATCCCCAGCCTGCGGCGCTGCTTGTGTGATTTGGGTCTGGCTGCCCTGCAATTCCTGACGGATCGCCTGCCGCACAGCCTCCAGCAGTTCCCGCTGCTCTCTGTGTTCGCAGATCATGCGGCAGACCGCGGCGGTGCGCTGTCCCGCGGGGATCTCCGTCAGCTTCTTCCACGCCCTGCGCTGTATGGGAGAGGACATGGAAAAGGACAGATTGATCCGCTTTTTGTTACTGCTCATCGTTCTTGGAGAGACGCTCCGCCAGCCGCTCATAGCTTTTGGCGTTGAGGGACACATCGTCAAGGATGACAGGGCGGCAAAGGCCATCCGCAGCAGATACATTCCGCTTCAGCAGCGCCGCGCCGCCGCCCAGAAAAACAGCAGGCATGGCGCGGGTATCCAGTCCGCTCTCCGTAATGGCGGAGAGCAGACGATGGACATAGGCGTCTGCCTGCCGGTCAATAATTTTTCTGGCATCCTCGTTGATATGGACGGCATCGCCGCGCAGCACGCTTTCCATCTGTGCCGCCGTCATAGACAGGCCCAGCGTGCGGCGGATCTGCTCACCGATCTCATCCAGACAGCGGATCATGCCAAGTTCCAGACTGCGGCAGGCAGACGCATTGGGGATGCGGTTGTCCAGGCGCATCAGATCCACCGTCCATCCGCCGATGTCTGCCACGATCACAGAAGGCTCGTCCAGCAGGATGCTCTGGGTCAAAACCGCGGCATAGCCCTGTGGGAACAGTGACACCTTGCGGATGGCGATGGAATATTCCTGTCCCTCATAGCGGAAATTCACCGTTTTCCCATCCCGGAGCAGATACTCCCGGAATGCGTTTTTCTCCCGCCCGAAGCTGGTGAGGGGCAGTCCGGCCGCCAGATGGATCTCTGCCGCAGGCTCCACATGACGGAAGGAGAGTTCCTTTGCGATGGCCGCCAGCGTGAGGAGGTAGTAGTCCTCTGTCTGCGTTTTGTTCTTCTGCAGCGCCTGACGCCCGCTGCCCACCACATAGAATTTTCCGCCGTATTCCAGCACATCCTTCAGCGTATATGGCTCATGCTCATATGCCACCAGGCCGGAGGGATAAGAGAAATGGGCCGTTTTCATAGCGGCATAGCCGTGGTCGACACCAACAATCATGGATTCGCTCATCTTGCCTCACCTCCACGGCTGCGTTTCTTCTTATTTGATGTCTGGCGCCGGTCATAGTCCTTTCCGGCATGGATAAGATCCCGCATTTCCTTTTGCTGCACATTCCAGCGCGTTTTACCATCCCAGCCAGGATGCGCCGCGCAGAGCCGTGGCAGGTACTGTTTCAGCTCCGGTCCCTCTCTGGGGAATTCAATACCGCCTTTGTAGACGATATCCTGTTCCAGTTCTGCCAGCAGCGTTTCATACCTTGCCTGATCCGTCTGATCATAGGCGCTTTTGCCGGTGAGCTGCTCATAGGCGTGATCTCCTACATAACTGAGCGTCTCAAAGCAGCAGTCCCCGTAGGGGATGACCTCCGCGAGAGAGTCCGGGTCTGCCAGCGCCGACAGATAGACCTCCTTGCCTTGGGCAATGAGCCAGGCGCGAAAGTCGATAAAGCCGTCATCGCTGCAGCCATATTCCTTCATGACCCCGGCGGCGTCCCACAGTCCAAACTTGTCCGCGAGATCTTCATAGGCGTGGATGATGTCGTGGAAATTCTGTGCCTGCGCGGGGCCCATAGAAACCAGCCGGTCTTTCAGGTAGGTCAGCATGGCGTCCATATCCTGCCCGCAGGCGTTTTTTGCCTCATGGATCAGGTTCCAGAAGGAATCCCGGTTGATCTCTGTGATTGGTTCTTTCACATTCTGAATCTCCTTTTCAAGTTGATTTTTGATGCGTGTCACCGCACCATCACAGATTTTTTGATAAAACGCACGATACTCCGGCGTGGTCTTATCCACTTCACCGAGAATCGCCCGCTCATAGGGCGTGCCGGGGACGATCTCCCAGGTAACGGTCCCAAAGTATGCCGCTTCCAGATACCGCAGCAGCGTGTGTCCGTCTGCCATCTCAAACATTCCCCGGTTATCCTCATAGGGAAATTCCTCATAGACCTTGAGCCCGGTGACTTCTTCCGAGGCGGCATACAGCGAGAAACCGTCTGTGTCCAGCGTTGGCGCAAGCTGCGCGTACTGTTCCTCCGGGGACAGCATTTCCTCATGCCGCTCCATCTGACCGCTCCTTTCTTACCCAGCCCATAAAGCGCTCTAAAAAGTGAACGCGCCCATGCACCTTCCCGGCAGACACATCCAGCCCATTCATCTGCGCCTGAATGCGGCGCTGGATGGCTTTCAGCTTCTGCGGGTCATTGCAGCAATCTACGATGACATACTCGCCGCCGCTGGTGGAAAGGATTTCCCGCTTGCCGTTCTCGTCCCGGATGCCGGACAGGAGCCGCTGTCCCAGCCGTTTCCGGTAGGCGTCCTGGAGCGCGTCCATATCTCCGCAGACATCGTGCTTTTTCAAGATCTCCGCGATCTCACAGGAAGTAATCTTCGTTTCGGAAGACAGCTTTTGCAAAATCTCCGCCTGCGCGTCAGGCGGGATTCCCGTCCGGCTGGGCGCCATTTTCTTCATTTCCTGCATCGACACACCTCCAATCCGCGGGCAGGATCTTCTGCTCGATGATATCGGCAATGGCAGCGAACACCTGGGCAATCTCACGGGATTCCTTCACGGTATCCCGCATTTCCTCCGGGGTCATCCGCGTCCCGTCCGTCCAGCAGCGGACATTTTCCTCGGACGGCGTCAGCAGGATGGCTTTTTCATACGCCTTACAGAAAAGCGCTGCGATCTTTCCTTTCCGGTCAATCTCGGCATCCTGCTTTTTCAGTTCTTTTTTCGCCTTTTCATATTCCAGCAGCTCCGCGGCCGCCTGCTCCCGCTGCTCTTCCGGAATATCCTGAAGCTGCCGGGTCAGGTCATAACCCTTGTTGATGGAAAGTTCCTTCTTATCCAGAGCCTCCTTGATGACCTCCGGGGCGTTCTCGTCGATCTGCATGACCTTGCCCATCGTGCGCTCGCCCAAGCCGACCGCTTCGGCCAGTTCCTTGCGGGTATCTACCGCTTTTTCAACAGAAGGAAGGTTTGGCAATGTTGCCGAACCTTCCTCGGCCTCGCTGGGGCGGAAATTCTGTCCGCCAGCAGCCATGTTGGCTTTGGCCTTGGCTTCAATCTCTGGTTTTAGCTTCAGGGCGATCTTGCCCAGCTCCCACTTTTCAAGGTTGCGGCGTCCCTTCTGGGTATCCAGCGCCCACTGCTTGGCCTCCAACAGATCCTCAAACGAGAAAACGGCCATCGTGTACGGCAGATCATGCTTTTCGCACAGTGCCTGACGGTTGTGCCCGTCGATGATGACCATGTCCTCATTGACGATGATGGGTGCGTAGCAGCCGTTTTTGATGAGATCTGCTTCCAGAGCGTCGAGCTGCTCCGCGCTCAAAGGCGGGAGCAGCTCGGCCATCTCCGGCAGGATCACAGGGCTGCGTTCAGCGCTGGTATATGTGATCCCGGTATTTTTCATCAGGCAGCGACCTCGCGGACAGACTCATCTTCCAATTCCTGCGCCGTTTCCTCTACCTTGCGGGGAGAAAGGAACTCCACCTCGCTGGCTTTGATGAGGAAACCGGGCTGACGCTCCGGCTCGCCCTCAAAGGTAATGGTCTCAAAATCGCCGGAGGCCGCCAGCTTACAGCCCTTCCACGCAAACTCGGCGCAGCGCTCGGCCAGAGGGCCGCGCACCTTGATGGAGATAAAGTCGGTGAGACGGTTGCCGGCCTTATCCTTGTAGCGGCGGTCCGAGGCGATTCGCAGGATGGCGTAGGGCTTGCCGGTGGTCTCATTCATTTTCAGTTCCACATCGTTGGTCAGGTTACCAATAGCAGTGATCTTCAGCATAGTTCAGTTCTCCTTTTTTTGTTTGATATGTTGTTGAATGGGATAGAAAAAGCGGCAGACGCTCTGTTTCATGCGCCTGCCGCAGTTTTCGTGTGAGTCAATAGCCCGTCTTGGGCAGTGTGGGAATGACAGGTTTTCCGTAGACCGTTGTGACCCAACGGCTGATGCCCTGTACCCAGGTGCCGCCATAAGTGCCGCCGACATCGGCTACATTGACGAAGGAACCTGCGGACAGCCCGGTCACCGCCTTGCAGTGAAGGTACGGTTTCTCTACCTGTGCGAAACCTGCGGGTGCCTGTCCGAACACGAACATGATCTCTGTCACGCGCTCATTGGATGCCAGCTTCAGCGCCGTGGCCGATGCGGCAAGCGTATAGTTCTTTTGTGTAGACAGATTGTCGGCCAGTGTGCGGTGGCCGCCGCCGTTGACGCGGTAGACGATTTTATAAGTACCGGGTCTGTTATAGGTGCCGGTCACTACGGTATCCAACCGCACCTGTGCCGGCAGCGTGTCGCGCCAGTAGAAATTGCTCAGGCTGACATTGGAGGTGTTGGCGATGCCGGAGAACGCATAACGCACCGGCTGTCCGGCCACGATCTCCTTCGGTCCTGTTTTTGTGATAGCTACGCCGGTACTCAGGCTCTTGTCCTCCACCTCAAAGCGCAGGATCTGACCCTCGTATTCCAGATAGGCAGTCAGCTCCTTGTCGTTGATACCATAATGCTCCGGCGCCTTGATCTCTCGCACAAAGTAGCGGGACAGGGGCAGTTGCTTGGAAACAGCCAGTCCTCGGCTGTTAGAGCGAATGGTATCGACCACATTGCCTGCTTTGTCAGTGATCTCAAAGACTGCGCCCTCCAGCAGTGTCTCGGCTGGCAGGCCGTTGGTGGGATTATAGTCGGCAGACTTTTTCACGATCTGGATCTGGCCTGTGATGGGCGTGTTCTTCCATGTGATCGTAGAAGTGCCGCCGTATTCCACATAGAAGGTTTTGACTGTGGTATCCAGCGCATAACCGTCCGCCGCCTGGATTTCCCGCACCAGGTACTTTCCGTCCGTCAGCGTCTTGTCGATATAGACATAGCCGTTCTGGTCGGATGTGTACTGGCCGATGGGATTGCCCTTACTGTCCGAAACGAGGAAGGTCACGCCGTAAATGCCCTTGCCGGTCACGCTGTCGATCTTGTGGATGAGCATGGAGCTGGCCTGCGTGTTCTCGATGGTCAACGAGGTCGTCTTACCAGCTTTCATCTCAAAATTGTGGGGCGTGCTGTCCAGCAGATACCCCTTTGCGGCTTTAATCTCGGTGGCGGTGTACCAGCCGTCCGCAAGCTGCGGGAGCGTGATAACGCCGTTGCTGTCCGTGGTATAAGTGCCGATGCGCTCACCATTCATCTTGGCGATCTCAAACTGCACACCCTTGATGCGCTCACCGCTGTCCGCGTCCACCTTGATGATCTGACCGCCGCCGATGGGCGTGTTGGTAAAGGTCAGCGTCTGCGTGTCGTTGCGGTCGACCTTAACGGTCTGCGAGGTGCTGTCCAGTACATAACCGTCCGGCGCTTTGATCTCCGTTACCACATAGGTATCTGGTTTGAGGTCCACCAGCTTGATCTGGCCGTTGCTGTCCGTGGTGTAAATGCCATTAGAAGCGACCGTGCCGCCGTAGTTTCCGACAAACGAACCATCTGAGGTCGTGATCTTGAACTGTGCGCCGGGAAGTGGCTGCTTGGTCACGCTGTCGATCTTGTCGATGATAAGATCGCCGTGTTTGCCGTTGGAAAACTCCACCGTCACCACATCCTGCTCCTTACCGGAGAGATAGACGGTCTGCGGCGTGTCGTCGATCTCATAGCCTGTGGGGGCTTTCGTTTCCTCCACGATATAGGTCCCGGCTTTCAGTCCGGTGATCACGATAGTGCCGTTGGCCGAGGTGGTGTATTCTCCGATGACCGTGCCGCCGGTGCCGGAGGTCCCGCCCAGATAGCGCACACGGAACTTCGCGCCTTGCAGCATGGTGCCGCTGTCTGCGTCCACCTTTTTGATGATGAGCGCTGAAAGGGGCGTGTTTTCAAAGGTCAGCACTTTGCCGGTGCCTGCCTGAATGAAACAGTCCTGCGTGGCCGGGTCTTTGATGGCGTAGCCCGCTGCCGGTTCCACTTCAGTCACACGATACCAGCCGTCGCGCAGCTTGGTGAGTTTGATCTGACCGTTTTCATCGGTGAAATAAGTGCCGAGGTCGTTCAACTCGCCGGTGAAGCTGTTATTGCTGGCATAGGTGATGTGGAACTTTGCGCCCTTGATAGGGTCTTTCGTAACGCTGTCCACCTTGTCGATGGTCAGGGTAGGTTTGGGATAATTGCGGAAACGCACCGTACCCGTTTTATTGGGAACGAGGGTGATGGTCTGCGCCTCGCTGTCCAGCAGATAACCGTCCGGCACACTGGTTTCACGCACCACATACACACCGGGGTCAAGGGCGGTGAGCAGGGCCTCGCCGTTGGCGTCGGTCTTGACGGTGGTGAGCGTGCTGCTGTCCGCCTTGTTGACGGTGAAGGTCACACCAGAGATCGGTGCGCCGGTCATAGCATCGGTTTTTACAATTTTGAGGTTCGGCTTCTTCTCGTTGTTCACCACCAGCGTGCTGTCCTTGCCGGGGAACAGCTCCACATGGTATTCCGTGTCATTCAGCACATAGCCGCTGGGCGCTGCGATCTCCTTGACTGAGTACACGCCGGGTTCCAAATCAGAGATAGAAATGCGCCCGTTGGTGTCGGTCACGCGGTCGAGGTAGTGGCTGCCGTCCTCAATCTTTGCGATACGGAAAGTTGCACCGGCAAGATAGGTGTCGTTCTCCGCATCGTATTTCACCACGGACAGGACCGGCTTTTCCGTGTTGGTGAACACGAAACGGGCGTTTTCTCCGGCGTTGATCTGGATGATGCGCTTTGCTTCGTCCATCAGATAACCATTCGGCGCGGTAATTTCCTCCACGGTATATGCGCCCGGCTCCAGTGCGGTCAGGTCGATCTCGCCGTTCTTGTCGGTCACATATTCCTTGGAGAAGGTGCCGCCCACCAGAGAAATGCGGAACTTGACATTGGCCAGCGGCTCCATCGTGCGACTGTCCACCTTGATGATGTGGATACCGGGCTTGACGGTGTTGAAGAAGGTCAGCGTTTTGATACCGCCGCCTGCGGTCAATTCGATCTGCTGCGGCGTGCTGTCCAGCACATAGCCTGCACTGGTGGAAACCTCTTTCACCAGATAGGTTCCCGGCTGGAGGTCGGTCAGACGGATCTGTCCCATCTCGTCCGTGGAGAACGAGCCGATGAGGACAGTATCGCGGGTAACTTCAAAGGTCACATCGGGCAGAACTTCATGGGTCTGCTCATCATACTTGGTGATAATAAGACCCGGCTTTGCCTGATTTTTCAGTACGAAGCTGGTTTCTGTACCGGAAGTCACATTGACAGTATAGGTCTGGTCGTCCTTGACGAAACCGCTGGGTGCAGACACCTCGCGCACCTGATATGCACCGGGTTTCAGCTTGTCGAAGTACACGCTGCCGCCGAGGTCGGTGGTGCCGGTCTGGGTGACGCCGCTTTCGATGTGCTTGATCTCCACAGTCGCACCGGCGAGAGAAGCGCCGCTGTCCGCGTCGATCTTGTCCACGCGCAGATTGCCGTAGGGTGCATTTTCAAAGGTGACAGTCGCAGTATTTCCATAGTCCACGGAAACGGTCTTGGTAGTTTCCGTGCCCAGCAGGTGCCACTTGGGAGCCGTTTTCTCCGTAATGACATACTGACCGGAGAGGGTCAGCGGAATAATGATCTTGCCGCTGGTATCCGTGACAAAGCTGCCGAGGACCGTTCCATCCGGTGCCTTTACCTCGAAAGTTGCACCAGAAAGGGGCGTATTCGTTCCGGTTTCTACCTTTTTGATGATAAGGGTAGTTTCTGTGGACGTTTCCGGCTCGTCCGGGGTATCGGACGGCGCAGCGGAATAGCGGCTGAAGGTGGACTGCCGAATTTCAGTGGTAGGGTCGGTGTCGCACATATAGCGCTGGAGGGTGCCATACTTGCTGGTCTCCGCGCACAGGGCATAGTAGATGGCGTACTTATAGACATTGGCGTGGAGCGACATCTGCACCGCGCCGGTCTGGTCGCTTACGCTGTCCTTGGGGTACAGCACCTTGAACTGACCGGCATAGCTGGCACCATTGGGCGAGGTCCTGATCTTAGTGATGTCGTTGTTGTTCATGTCTACGATGCGGGTGCCCTCCGGCACTTCATCGGGCATGGTAAATCCGATGTCGATGTCATAGTCGCAAACCCATGTTTCCGAATCCGCTGTGAACACCTGCTGCAAGTATTCCTTGCCGTCTATGGTGACGGGATAGGCCGAATCTTTATCGGCTGTCACCGTGATGGTAGGCTGCGGCACACGGTTCCACCAGGTACCGCGTTTGTAGATGTCCTTTGCCGCCGCCAGCAGTTTTTCACCGCGTTCCTTCTCCACACCGGACAGGGACGGATTGACCGTCAGCCGGTCAATGCTCCAGCCGTCGATGAGATAGCACCAGAGCGCCATCTTCGTGGCGTAGTACGCCTGATACTTATTGTCCAGCTTAAGTTCAGACAGACCACGATGGGGGTAGCCATTGGCGATGATGCCGACGATCTTCGGGTCGTTGCTGGCTTCGTTGGCAATATACTTGATACTCTCGCCGGGACTGACCGACTGCGGCACGCCCTTTGTTGTAGGGTTGATGCAGTAGGCCGGGATTTCCTTGATCGCGCCGCTGGCCGACTTGAAATTGAAGTAGGTATAGGACTGGGAACGGACAACGCCGTTCATGCTGAGATAGGACATTTTATAGCCGCCGTTGGTGATATTCACCTCGCCCAGCGCACCGCCGATGGTGCTGCTGGCGGCAAAAGCGGAGATGGGGAACAACCCAAGCGCCATCACCAACACAAGGAACATAGAAATCAATCGTTTTTTCAAGGTCACACCTCCAATTTATTGTGCTGCCGCTCGGACCATCCATCGGTATGAGGGCTGATCCATGACGCAGGTGTACAGAGTAAGGCAGTTCTCATCAGAAGCACAGGTTCCGCTGGTATCGGTGTACAGCACCTTGGAAACACTGCGGACCGTGTAGCTTCTGGTGCCGAGCTTCGTCGTATAGGTGATGATGGTTCCTGTTTTCAGCGTATGGATCTTACCAAAATGATTAGCGACGCCTCGGTTATGCCCCGCAAGGCAGACATTTCCGTCCCATACGCTCGTTTCTGAGAAGTGTCCCGCCCCTTTCCGCAGTGCGGCACTGTCCGTACCCTGGTAGACCTTGACATTCAGACCGATGGACGGAATGCTCAAAGTTCCAAGATGATCGTCATTGTAATAGAGGTTTGGCGTGACCGCCGTAAAGGATGCGCCAGTCCAATGATCCGCAGTCGAGTCAACCGTCGGATAACTTACTTCGCTGCTATCCGTTTTGACTGAGCTGATCAGTCCGCCGGACATTGCACCGGGGAGCAGGTTCGGCGTCAACGGCTCTCCGCTGCCCGGCAGATAGCTGGTGGCCGTTCCAAAACCGGGCGGGATCAGGGCGGTGTTTTTTCCGCGATCCACATTGTTCGATTCCTGCTCGTACACAGTTCCTTCACTGGTGGGTGTGCCGAACAGATAGTCCTCCGGCGCATCTACGGTGTATTCCAATGCGCTGGCCTGTCCAACACACAGAGTACAGAGAGCCGCAGCCGCGATCAGGCTACGAAGTTTCATTTTCACGATTCGTCCCCCTTTCTTTTTTTCTTTTTGATCTGTGTTGCTGCTCCGCCGAGAATTGCTCCCAGCAGTGCCGCGCCGCCAAGCACAATGGGCAGGCGGTGATCCGTTTCTTCCACCGGCTGTTCCCCTTCCAGAGGCATACTGTCAAAGATCGCTGTGTAAACGACAGTATCACAGCTTGTTTTTGTGACCCTGCCGGAGTAATCCGCAGTGACCGTGTAACCGGTCACATACTGACTGCTGCTTTCGCCGGTGTACTGTGCGGTAGCACAGTAGCGCACCACGGCTTCGTCTGCTTCGGTTTGGTAAGCGCTGTCCCACCGGACATCTGCCAGCGTGAGGGTATGGCCATTGTCCTGAATCGTCTTGGGGATCAGAGCTACATCGGCATCCGACAAATTGGGATAGGTGCGCGTCGCTGAGAGGGTGCGTTTCTTTGTCCCATACCCGTCCGCAGTTACCTTGACGCTGGTATGATCCAGTGTCAGAACTCCGGTATGACCATCCTCTGTGGTGACCTCTTTCTGCGCGTCCAGTCTCTGGAGGATCTGCTCCATCTCTTTGGTATCGCTGGACAGCTTGACCGTTTCGCTGTGTTCTTTCGTATCTACGCCGATCTTATCCTCTTTCGTCATGTCCAAAAGGTAATACCGTCTGCCGTCGCGCTCAAAGTCTGCGACAGGGAGTTTTTGCGGGTCATCCGAAACGCTCAGCTGGTAGGTCTTTCGGATCATGGGATTCCCGGCGTCATCTTCGGTCATTTCCACCGAAGTGGGATAATACGAAGACTTATTGTCGGTTTCGTTTGCAGGCCGCTGTGTGGGATCTGCCGCGAAAGCAGTGACAGTCAGCGCTGCCGTCAGCACGAGCACGAGCGCTGTGCTGCGAACAAATTTCCTCGGTCTCATCGTGTTTTCCTCCTTGTTGTTTTTTCCGGCTATTGTGGATCGATCGCGTCATCGCCCCCTTTCCAGCGCTTTCCTTTTTTGCAGGTACTCATTCCAGTCCTTCCCGCTGCGGGGCATCTCCTGCGATATCTCATATCCCAGTTCCGCGTATTTTTTTCGGAGCTGTTCCGCCGTTTCTTGTCCCGGTGTATCCATATCCAAACAAAGAACGATCCGCTTGATCTGGGGATTGTTCCGAAGATAGGTTCGCAAGGCGCCATCATACAGACCGCACAAGGCGACTGCATTGCAGCAGCTTCGGTGGAGGGTGTAATAACTCATAAGGTCGATAGGCGCTTCAAAGACTCGGACTTGGTCGGAAACAGGATCGCAAGGGATAGCGAAGCCGATGTCTTTGTCACTGCCGGATACATCTCCGCGAAACCCTTTCCCGTCGCGGTCATAGGTGCCGCGCAGACCTGCATATTTGACTTGTCCGGTGTGATCTCTGCCAACAAAAACGCAGTTGTGATGGACTGCATCCTCATACAGTGATCCGCTGTTCATAAACTGACGGATCACCTGTGCGGCGATGCCGCGTTTGCGAAGGTAAGCGAATACGCGGCGGTCATCTGCATTGCGCGGTGGCAATGCAAACTCTTTTGGCGGCTTGTCCTGCTTGGTGACTGGTTTTGTTTTGACGGGAGCGTCTCTGGGTCTGCCTTGAAAGGTCAGCAGGTACTCTACTGCCTCCGGAAAAGACTGGTTGCAGAAATGCTGCAGGAAAGTGATCGCGTCGCCGCCGATGCCTTGAGAGTAGCGGAACCAGGTGCGCCGATCCTTGATCCGCAAGCTGTCCATTTCTGCGGTGGTGTAGTACCTGCCGATGCGTTTGACCTGATAACCCAGATGGGTCAGCAGCTCCGGCAGGTCGGTTTCTCTGGCAGTCTGCATTTCTGTGTCTGTGAAGCGTCTTTTGATCTCGCTCGTCATTGTGATGCCCTCCTCTCTGGTGAAACGCAAAAAGCCACCCAGGGCATCCGAGAGATTCGGATGCCCTGGGTGGCTTTTCCCTAAATCGTGTTCTTTTGTTTGGGCTTTTATGTGGGCTTACACGGCTTTATCTTCGTGGGTGGTGTCCGCGCCCGCTGGAGCTGTCACGTCGGCCACACGGGGCGCGACAGGGGCCTCAGTGGGGGTGTTCTGCTCCGCGGTGTTCTCGGTGTCCGCTTCATCCAGCGCCTGCGTGATCAGGTTCAGCACGAAGTCTCGCTGGGTGAGCTTTTTGCCGGTTCGGAGCGTCTCGCGCTCCAAGTGACGCTTGATGCGCTGGAAGAGTTCTTCGGGAATCTGGAATGCCATGGTTCTGCCTTTTTCAATCATTTGAATGCCGCCTTTCTGATTTTCCATCATGTTGTAATAGTCTTGGATGAGGTTGGCGATGTACTCGCTGGTGGTCTGGCCCAGCCGTTCCCGTTCTTCGCTGACCCGCTCGTGCAGGTCAATGGGGATCTGAGCGCACAAGTTTTTGGTGGTTGCCATTCTCGGACACCTCTTTCGTATTTTTGTAACGCAAGCATACCCGAAAGGTTACGAGAAAGCTATTACCAACACCACCAAGGAATGATAGACAAACAAGGCGAAAGCAACATAAGCACCAATGTAACAGAAAAGGCCGCCGTTCTCTCCCACATGGGGAGCCGAACGGCGGCCTGCCTTCTTATTCTTCATTCTTTTTTAGCCTCGGTGTTCAAGTCACACCAGTCCGCAAGAGTGCTCTGCTGCATCTCTGAAATGTCGCCTCTCGCGCGGAAAAACTGAAATGTTGAAAAATCGAGTTTTTGCAACTTTTTCATCCTAAAAGTGGCGCATTATATGTGAAAACGCCGCACTCTTGTGCGGCGTTTTCTGCGTTGCATCTTTCATCAACACATTTTGGTCCGAGTGACTGGATTCGAACCAGCGGCCTCTTGAACCCCATTCAAGCGCGATACCAAACTTCGCCACACCCGGAAGTCGCCGCCCTCATCGGACGGCTTGATTATATTACCACATCCTGCGAAAAGATGCAAGTGTTTTTTTCAATTTTTCTCGATTTTTTTCGAAAACCTTTTTAGACCCAGCTATCCTCCAGCTCGTGCTTCCGGGCGCGGGTCATCAACTCCTTAATCACGGCCCTGGTATCCCGTCCGCCGTATAATACCTGATAGGCCGCCTCTGTGATGGGCATCTCAACCCCCGCCTTCTGAGCCAGGGCGCGGGCGGTGGCGGCCGCATAGTAGCCCTCTACCACAGCGCCAATCTCCTTTACCGCCTCAGCGGCAGGGGTGCCTTGGCCGATCAGAATGCCGCAACGGCGGTTTCTGGAGTGCATGGAGGTACAGGTGACGATCAGGTCACCCACGCCGGACAGTCCCGCAAAGGTTTCTCTGCGGCCGCCCAGGGCCACGCCCAAGCGGGCGATCTCCGTCAGGCCGCGGGTCATCAGGGCGGCCTTGGTATTGTCGCCGAAGCCCATGCCGTCACAGATCCCGGCACAGAGGGCGATGACGTTTTTTAACGCAGCGCCCAATTCCACACCCACTACGTCGTCGGAGGCGTAAACACGGAACCGCTCATTCATAAAGAGATCCTGCACCAGCTCCGCCGCCGCCTTGTCTCGAGAGGCGGACACCACCACAGTGGGGACGCCACGGCCCACCTCCTCGGCGTGGGAAGGGCCGGAAAGGGCCACGATGGGATGCCCCTCCCCCACTTCCTGAGCAATGGCGTCGGTCAGGGTCAGAGAGGTATCTTTCTCAATGCCCTTGGACACCGACACCAGCACCGCAGAGGGCTCCAACAGGGACGCCACAGCACGGGCGGTGGTACGCACCGCAAAGGACGGCGTAGCAAGCACAACCACCTTACAGTTCTTCACGCACTCCCGGTCAGAGGTCAACGCCAGTCCATCCGGCAGGGGCACCCCCTTCAGCATGGGGTTTTCCCGCTTCTCCCGCAGGATAGTGGACTCCTCCTCCCTATAGGACCACAGGGTGACCTCATGTCCGTTCTCCAGCAGAACCAGGGCCAGGGCTGTCCCCCAACCGCCGCTGCCCATCACTGCGATCTTCATGCTTTCGGCGCCCCCTCATCTTTTTTATGGTGCAGGCTGAACTTGGATTCCGTTCCGTTCAGAATACGCTTCAGGTTGCCCCGGTGCTTCCAGACGATCAGGCCGCCCAGCAGAATGGCCAGCGCCAGCAGCACCACGTCATGGTACACAAACCAAGTGGCAAAGGGGAAGGATGCCCCGGCCCAGATGGAGCCCAGGGAGACCCATTTGGTGAGCGCGGCCAAGATCAGGAATCCCCCCCACACCACCAGCGCCACCCGCCAATCAATCATGATAGCGATGGTGCCTCCGGAGAGGATCCCCTTGCCCCCCTTAAAGTGGAACATACAGGGGAACATGTGCCCCAGAAGGCAGAAAGCTCCCGCCCAGTACTTACCAAGCGCCACTACCAGAAGCTCATCCGCCACCAAATACTTTGCCGCCAGGATGCCAACCCATACAGCCACGACTGCTTTGAGCACATCGGTCAGGATAACCACAAAGGTCAGCGGCCCGCCGAAGGTGCGGTAGAAGTTGGTCAGCCCGGCATTGCCGCTGCCATGGGTACGCACATCGTCCCGCAGGATATACTTGGAGACGATGACCGCCCCGTTGAAGCAGCCGCAGAAGTAGGCGATCACTGCGACCAGCAGGGCCGGAAGCAACAGGGCCGCCCCCAGCTCACTCAGTGCGGCGGGAAGGTTAGGCTGTATTCCCGTGGGAACTGTTGTAGGATCTGCCATGACTATCCCTCCTTGTCGCTCTTCTGCCGAATGGTCAGCCGGACTGGCGTGCCCTCCAGGCCAAAGGTGGAGCGGATCTGGTTCTCCAGATAGCGCTGGTAGGAGAAGTGGAACAGCTTGGCGTCGTTGCAGAAGCAAACAAAGTGGGGGGGCTTGATACCGATCTGGGTCATATAGTAGATCTTCAGACGGCGTCCCTTGTCGGTGGGGGGCTGCACGCGGGCGGTGGCGTCAGCCAGCACGGTGTTGAGCATGCCGGTGGTAATGCGCAGGGATGCCTGGTCATTGACATAGTTGATGAGGTCAAAGAGACGGTCCACCCGCTGTCCGGTGAGGGCGGAAATGAAGACAATGGGGGCGTAGGTCATATAGGACAGGTCCCTGCGGATGTCCTGGCGCATGTGGTCCATAGTCTTGTCATCCTTCTCAATGGCGTCCCACTTGTTGACCACGATGATACATGCCTTGCCCGCCTCGTGGGCCAGACCGGCCACCTTGGTATCCTGCTCGGTGACTCCCTCGTTGGCGTCTACCAGGATCAGGCACACGTCAGCCCGCTCAATGGCCATGGTGGCCCGCAGGACGGAAAACTTCTCGATGCGGTCGTCCACCTTGGACTTCTTGCGCATACCGGCGGTGTCGATGAACAGGTACTTGCCCTTCTGGTTCTCAAAATAGCTGTCCACCGCGTCCCGGGTGGTGCCCGCCATGTCGCTGACGATCACCCGCTGCTCCCCCAGGATGCGGTTTACCAGGGAGGACTTGCCCACGTTTGGCTTGCCGATGATCGCCACCTTGATGACATCGTCCTCCTCTTCCTCCTCGTCCTCAGGGGGGAAATACTCCATACAGGCATCCAGCAGATCCCCGGTGCCATGGCCGTGGACGGCGGAGACTGCGATGGGATCCCCCAGTCCCAGGTTATAGAACTCATAAATGTCTGGGTTGGTGATCCCCACCTGATCCATCTTGTTGACCGCCAGCACCACCGGCTTCTGAGAGCGCAGCAGCATGTTGGCCACCTCTTGGTCGGAGGCGGTGAGGCCGGTCTTGATGTCGCAGACAAAGAGGATCACCGTGGCGTGCTGGATGGCGATCTCCGCCTGCTGGCGCATAAAGGCCAGAATCTGGCTGTCGGCGGAGGGCTCGATGCCGCCGGTGTCCACCAGGTCGAACTTCCGGTTTCTCCACTCCGCCTCGGCGTACAGCCGGTCGCGGGTGACGCCGGGGGTATCCTCCACGATGGACAACCGCTGGCCCACCAATTTATTAAACAGCATGGACTTGCCCACGTTGGGCCGGCCCACGATTGCAATCAAAGGCTTCATAATAGCACCCTCACTCTCTCTGTCACGGGTTGTAGCGATAATAGTCGTCCTCCGGCGGCAGGGTATAGGCGGGCGCCTCCACCGGCAGCCCCAGAATGGCGTCCACCAGGTCAAAGCCGCTGTCAGCCGGAAGGGCCGTCACCGGCACCCCCAGGGCCTCCTCCACCTGCTCCACAGTGACGTCGTCCAGGAAGATCCGTTCCCCCGCCCGGAGCATGCTGTCCGGGATGAGCAGCCGCTCGCCCAGCGCCTTCCCCTTGAGCTGCTCTATCAGATCCCGTCCGGTAATCAGACCAGAGACCGTGATGGTCTCCCCGAAAAAGCGGTTGACCATCGGATAGACATTTCCTATTATATTACCACATTTTTCCCGGCACATGTCAACGATTTTCTGCAAGAAGGGGGCAGCGGACACGCCGGTGGCAATGGCAAACGGCGGCGGGGCCTCCTCCAGCTCCATGTCCTCCAGGGCCATAGCCGCCTGACTGGTGAGCAGGCGGAGCATCCCCACGCCGTTTTCCATCTGGGCCATGTCCTCATAGTATCCCTTTTCCGGCAGGGGACGGCCGGCCAGCAGGTAGAACTCGTCGGAACACCAAGCCAGGTGGGTGCTGTGCTTTTTCAGGAAAGAAGCGGCAAATGCCTCCACCTGATCCAGCACCGCCGCGGCCTGGGCCGGAGTGTACGGGTCGATCCGACACAGGCCCTCCCGGAATCGGGTCACCCCCACCGGCACTACCGCCACGCTGCCCACCGCCGGGTGGAGTGCCCCCAGCTCCCGCAGGGTGCGGTCCAGGGCGGGGCCGTCGTTGACGCCGGGGCAGGCCACGATCTGGCAGTTCATGGTGATGCCCGCCGCAGCAAATCGCTCCATGATGGCCAGACACTCCCCCGCCCGCCGGTGCTTGAGCATGGCCTCCCGCAGGGCCGGATCAGTGGCATGAACCGAGATGTTGATGGGGCTGATGCGCAGCTCTGCGATGCGCGCAATCTCCCGCTCCGACAGGTTGGTCAGGGTGATATAGTTCCCCATCAGGAAGGACAGGCGGGCATCGTCATCCTTGAAATAGAGTGTCTCCCGCATACCGGGGGGCATCTGATCCACAAAGCAGAAGATACACCGGTTCGCGCAGGAGCGGGCCTTGTCCATCAGATAGGTCTCAAAATTGAGGCCCAACTCCTCCCCCTCCGCCTTGCGTACCCGCAAGGTGCGGCTGCGGCCGTCCTCCCCTACCAGGGTCAGCTCCAGCCGGGGGTCGTAAGCAAAAAATTTATAGTCCAGCACATCCACAATGGGGCGTCCGTTGATGTGGGTCAGCGTCTCACCCGGCCGGACACCCGCCCTCTGGGCCGGACTGTGGGCGTCCACGGATTTGATTTTCGTCAGGCTCATACGTTTTGGGCTCCTCAAAAAAATAAAGTGACAGAGGGTGGCTCTGCGGCCGCCCGCCCCTTTCTTTTCGTAGGGGCCGATGTCCTCATCGGCCCGGCGGGCGGGTGTGTGCACCCGCCCCTACGTCTTATTGCAAGGGCGGCCCTTGTGGTCTGCTGCGATTCTCCGGGGCCGCCGCCCGGCCATACGGCGCGGTGCGCTCCCCCACTTCCGGGGCCCCCGCCGAAGCCCAGCGGCGACGGCCGCGGGTTCGGTGGGGAAAGGAGCCGCAGCGGAAGGAGTGAGCTTTGCCGCCTGCGGCGAAGCGAAGGATCTGGAGCTTGCGGCGACGCTGTCACGGTTCGCCTGTTCGCGACGCCCGGCTTCCCTCCGCCTCGGGCTGGTCTCCGGGCCGCTCGTGCGGCCCTGCGCTCACCCTCGCTGCGGTCCATCCGGGCTGCTCACAACGGCTCACCGCTTCTATTCTACCCCATTTCCGGGCAAAAAGAAAGAGGGGTGATTCCCCTCGTTCTTTTCGGGCTATTTACTTCGCCTCGGCGGTAGCCTCCACCTTGCCGAACTCATGGCCGTTGTAGCTCATGCAGCTCTTGCACATCCGGTGGGGCAGACGGAACGCACCGCACTTGGGGCAGGTGGTAACGCCGGGAGTCTCCAGCTTCCACACGGAGCTACGGCGCTTGTTCCGGCGCTGCTTGGACACTTTACTCTTAGGGACTGCCATCTATGACACCTCCTTAGGTTCATGCCCTGGCCGGGCAAAACTTACTCAGACTCTTTATCCAACAGCTGCGCGAGGGCAGCAAAACGTGGATCAATTTCAGGCTTGCAGCCGCAGGGTCCCTCGTTGAGATCCGCGCCGCAAGTGGCGCACAGCCCCTTGCAATCCTCGGAGCACACATGCTTGGAGTCCATGGCCAGCACCAAAGCGGTGGTAAAGACCTCATCCAGATCCACCGTACCGTTATCCAGAAGCAGGATCTCGTCGTTTTCCTCGTCCTCCAGAGTCTCGGCCAGCAGGCTGTCCACCGGAACGCGCATATCCCGGCAGAAGGGCTTGAGGCAACGGTCGCACACCAGCTCCAGCGTAGTCTCCGCCGTCCCCTCCAGAACGAGGGCATCCGCCTGATTTCGCACTGTACCAGACACCTGTACCGGGCCGGCAAACGGATGCTCTCCATAGAAGTCCAGGCCGGACAGATCCAACGCAAACGAGAAGGGGAGCGAAGCCCCGGGAACATGAAGAATAGAACGGAGATCCAGTCGCATGGTACACCTCACACAATGGCACAGCAGACATTATAACGAAACCCGCGGCCAATGTCAAATATTTTTTTCGTGGAAACCCACATTTTTTCAAAGTCCGGCAGGCTGTACTACTTTACAGCGGATTTCCTTCTTATGATACCACAGCTTGACCGTGCTGCGCAAGCCCTTTCCCCTCTTTCCCCGGTTGTGCGCTTATGTTATAATGGATGCAAATGAATTGTGAGGCAGACTATGAAAGAATTCACCATCGGAAAAAACGACGCCGGACAGCGGCTGGACCGCTGGCTGGCCAAGACCCTCCCCCTCCTCCCCGCGCCGCTGGCCCAGAAGTACATCCGCCTCAAGCGGGTGAAGGTCAATGGGAAGGGCTCCCAGCGGGATGTGCGGCTCCAGTTGGGGGACATACTCCAGTTATACATCAACGACGAGTTCTTCGAGCAGCCCAGGGAGGAGAACGCCTTTCTGAGCGTCTTCAAGCCCCACCTGGACATCGTCTATGAGGATGAAAACCTGATGCTGCTCAACAAACGGCCTGGCCTGCTGTGCCACGCGGACGAGCACGAAAAGGTGAGCACCCTCATCACCCATATCCAGGCCTACCTCTACCAAAAGAAGGAGTGGAACCCCCGGGACGAGCACTCCTTTACTCCGGCCCTGTGCAACCGCATCGACCGCAACACCGGCGGCATCGTCATGGCCGCCAAGAACGCCGAGACCCTGCGCATCCTTAACCAGAAGATCAGGGACCGGGAGATCGCCAAGTTCTACCTGGCCATTGTCCACGGCCGCATGAAGCCATCCCAGGGGAAGCTGGAGGGCTTTCTACTCAAGGATGAGGACCGGGCCCAGGTGAAGGTCTTCTCCCGCCCCGTCCCCGGCGGCAAGAGCGCCGCCACCTTATATAAGACTCTGCGGACGGCGGGCGGACTGTCCCTGGTAGAGTGCGAGCTGCTCACCGGCCGCACCCACCAGATCCGCGCCCAGTTCGCCGCCGCCGGCCATCCCCTGCTGGGGGACGGCAAGTATGGCCGGGAGCGGGACAACAAGAAGTACGGCCGTTCCTTCCAGGCCCTCTATTCCTATAAGCTGGCCTTTACCTTCCCCACCGACGCCGGGCTGCTGGAGTACCTGCGGGGCCGCGTGTTCACCGTGGAGCAGGTGGATTTCGTGGCGGAATACTTTCCCACCGGGGAGCGGGTATAAAATCCCTGAAAATATTTCGTTTTATTATTGACATTTTTCGCAAGAACATATATGATTTGTTTCGTCATTAGGGCGTACCCAACCGCCGGTTTGGGTGCGCCCTTTACTACCTTTTAGAAATGGGGGAGGATACATGTCCAAGGAACTGATCCGCCTGTCGGATTGCTTCATGAAATTTGACGACGACGTCATTCTGGACCATATCAACCTTTATATCAACGACAAGGAATTCCTCACGCTGCTCGGTCCCTCCGGGTGCGGCAAAACCACGACGCTCCGTATCATCGGCGGCTTTCAGAAGCCGACCTCCGGCGACGTGTTTTTTGACGGCGTGAGGATTAATGACGTTCCTCCTCATAAGAGGAAGGTCAATACCGTCTTTCAAAAGTATGCCCTGTTCACCCACATGAACATCTTTGAAAACGTGGCCTTCGGTCTGCGCATCAGCAAAGTGCCCGAGGCGGAGCTGCGGGAGCGGGTGGAAGAGGCCCTGGCCCTGGTCAACCTGGCCGGGTACGGCAAGCGTTCGGTCAATTCCCTCTCCGGCGGCCAGCAGCAGCGGGTTGCCATCGCCCGTGCCATTGTCAACCGCCCCCAGGTACTCCTGCTGGACGAACCGCTGGGTGCGCTGGATCTCAAGCTGCGCAAGGATATGCAGATCGAACTCAAGCGCATCCAGCAGCAGGTAGGCATCACCTTTGTCTATGTCACCCACGACCAGGAGGAGGCCCTCACCATGAGCGACACGGTCGTGGTCATGAATGAAGGGCGTATCCAGCAGATCGGTACCCCCCAGGATATCTATAACGAGCCCAAAAACGCCTTTGTGGCTGACTTCATCGGCGAGTCCAACATCATCGACGGCATCATGCATGAGGACAGGGTGGTGGGGATGTACGGCAAGAAATTCCCCTGTCTGGACGGCGGTTTCCAGCCCAACGAGCCTGTGGATGTGGTCATCCGCCCGGAGGACATCGACATTGTCCCCGTGGAGCAGGGCCAGCTCACCGGCACTGTCACCGAGGTCACCTTCAAGGGGATGCATTACGACATCATCGTGGACTTCAAGGGCTTCAAGTGGCTCATCCAGACCACCGACTTCTCCCCAGTGGGGGCCAGGATTGGGGTGAAGATCGACCCCGACGGCTTCCACATCATGAAGAAGAGCCGCTACTCCGGTATGTTCGGCGACTACAGCTCCTACAGCTCAGAGTACGACGAGCTGAATGAGGGCCCGGAGGAGGGAATCGAGGATGAAGAGTAAGGGCATCGCCGTTCCCTATGTCATCTGGATGGCTATCTTTGTGGTGGCCCCCCTGCTGATCATCGTCTTTTACGCCTTCACGAGCCAGGCCGGCGGCTTCACGCTGGAGAACTTCTCTACCATGGCCCAGTATACCGGCGTGTTCGGGCGCTCCTTTTTACTGGCCATCATCGCCACCTTCATCTGTCTGCTCATCGGCTATCCCCTGTCCTACTGGCTGGCCCAGGAGAGTCCTGCGGTGCGCCGGGTGGCCATGATGCTCATCATGCTGCCCATGTGGATGAACTTCCTGCTGCGCACCTACTCCTGGATGTTCCTGCTGGAGAAGCGGGGGCTGATCAACAGCTTTCTGGGCCTGTTTGGTATCGGCCCCTTCCAGATGATCAACACCCAGGGGGCCATCGTGCTGGGCATGGTCTACAACTTCCTGCCTTTCATGATTCTGCCCATCCTCTCCGTTCTGGAGAAAATCGACCCCAAGGTGATCGAGGCCGCCCAGGATCTGGGCGCCAACTCCTTCACGGTCTTTCGCCGGGTGACCTTCCCCCTCTCCCTGCCCGGCGTGCTCTCCGGCGTGACCATGGTGTTCATTCCCTCGGTGTCCACCTTTGTCATCTCCCGTCTGCTGGGCGGCGGCAAGAGCCTGCTGCTGGGCGACCTCATTGAGATGCAGTTCATGGGGACCACCTATAACCCGTGGCTGGGTTCCGCCATCGCCCTGGTAATGATGGTCATCGTCCTGGTCTGCATGGCCATTATGAACCGCTTTGGCGAGGGAGAAGAGGGGGTGTCGTTCCTGTGAAACAGTCCCGGCGCATCGGCAGCCGCTTCTTTATGCTGCTGGTCTTTTTGTTCCTCTACCTGCCCATCTTCGTGCTCATCGTGTTCTCCTTCAACGCGTCCAAGAGCCGGTCGGTGTGGTCCGGCTTCACCCTGGATTGGTACAAGGAGCTGTTCCAGAACTCCATGATCCTGGACGCCCTGTGGGTCACACTGGCGGTTTCCATTCTGGCTGCAGTGATCTCCACCATCATTGGCACGGCAGCCGCCATCGGCTTCACCAACTTCCGCCGCCGCAGCCGCACGGTGGTCACCACCATCAACAACATCCCCCTGACCAACGCGGACATCATCACCGGCGTGTCCATGATGCTGTTCTTTGTACTGGCGGTCAACGTCTTTAACGGCACACTGGGAGCTGCCTTGGGCATCAAGTGGAACCTGGGCTTTGTCACCCTGCTCATCGCCCACCTGACCTTCGACATTCCCCACGTCATCCTCTGCGTCATGCCCAAGCTCCAGCAGCTTGACCCCAATATCTATGAGGCGGCCCAGGATCTGGGCGCTCCCGGCTTTCTGGCTTTCCGAAAGGTGATCCTGCCTGAGATCATGCCCGGCGTGATCAACGGCCTGCTCATCGCCTTCACTATGTCCATCGACGACTTCGTGATCAGCTACTTCACCGCCGGCTCCACCTTCTCCACCCTGTCCATGGTCATCTATTCCATGGCCAAGAAGCGGGTCAGCCCGGAGATCAACGCCCTGTCCACCCTGCTCTTCGTGGTGGTGGTCACCCTGCTGGTCATCGTCAATGTCCGCCAGACCCGGCAGGACAAGCGCCGCATGGTTCATGGGAACTGACGGATATCAAAGGCAGCCCGCCTTGATATAATATTATTTTTTGAAAGGGGCAAACGAAAGGAATTGAAAAAGCAAATTGCACTTGTACTGGCACTGGCAACCCTCAGCACGGCGGCCCTGAGCGGCTGTACCGGCGGATCGCCTTCCGGCACAGCCGAGACACCGGGCGGCGAGAGTTCCAGCGGCAACACCGGCACTGCCGGCGTGGTCAACGTCTACAACTGGGGCGAGTACATTGATATGTCCGTTCTGGAGGATTTCGAGGCGGAGACTGGTATCAAGGTCAATTATCAGACATTTGAGTCCAATGAGGCGCTCTACGGCAAGCTGGCCGGCGGCGCCGGCGGCTACGACGTCATCATCCCCTCAGACTATATGATCGGTCAGCTCATCGAGGAGGACATGCTGGAGCCGCTGAACTTTGACAATATTCCCAACTTTGCCGACATCGACCCCAATCTGAAAAACCCGGAGTACGACCCGGAGAACCTCTACTCCGTCCCCTACATGTGGGGCCTGCTGGGCGTGATCTATAACAGCGCCTACATTGACCCTGCGGAGAAGGATGTGGAAACCTGGGACATTCTGTGGGATGAGGAGCTCTCCGGCGACATTCTGATGTTCAACAACTCCCGCGACGCCATTGGCATTGCCCTCAAGAAGCTGGGCTACTCCTATAACACTGAGGATCCCGCCCAGGTCAAGGAGGCCACCAACCTTCTGGTAGAGCAGAAGCCCCTGGTGCAGTCCTACGTCATGGACGAGATTTTCGACAAGCTGGAGGGTGAAAACGCCCTCATCGGCGCCTACTATTACGGCGATTTTCTTACCATGCAGGAGAACAACCCTGACCTGGCCTTTGCCCTGCCACGGGAGGGCACCAATCTCTACGTGGATGCCATGTGCATCCCCAAGGGCGCGGAGAACAAGGAGAACGCCGAGAAGTTCATTAACTTCATGTGCTCCACTCAGGCCGGCCTCAAGAACTGTGAGGAGATCTGGTACTCCTCCCCTCTGCTGAGTGTCCGTGAGGAGCTGGACCCTGAGACCGCCAACGATCCCTATGCCTACCCTACCGACGACGTATATGCCAAGACGGAGAGCTTTGCCTGTCTCTCCCCTGAAATCCGTGAGCTCTACAACAGCGAGTGGATCCGCCTGCTAAAGTAAAAGCACACTGCCCCGCCGGGTCTCCGGCGGGGCAGTCTATCTGTTAAAATAAGGTTTTTGACGGCCAAAGCGGGCCCGACCGTCAGGTCGGACCCGCTTTATACAGCGCTTGTCGTACGTCTCTTCTTAGTAATTGATGCTGCGGATCTCGAAATAGGCCTGGGGATGGGCACAGATGGGGCAGACCTCAGGAGCGGTTTTGCCGAAGTGGATGTGGCCGCAGTTGCGGCACTTCCAGACATACTCGTCACCGCGCTTAAAGACCACACCCTCCTCCAGGTTCTTCAAAAGGGTCAGGTAGCGCTCCTCATGCTCCTTCTCGATCTTGCCGACGCCGTCAAACAGGAAAGCCAGCTTCTCAAAGCCCTCCTCGCGGGCGGTTTCGGCCATCTCCTTATACATCTGGGTCCACTCTTCGTTCTCACCCGCCGCCGCAGCCTTCAGGTTGGCAGCGGTATCGCCGATGCCGCCCAGCTCCTTGAACCACAGCTTGGCATGCTCCTTCTCATTGCCGGCGGTCTCCTCAAAGATGGCCGCGATCTGCTCGAAGCCCTCTTTCTTGGCCTTGCTGGCAAAATAAGTATACTTATTGCGGGCCATGCTCTCTCCCGCAAACGCCTTCCACAGATTGGCCTCCGTCTTGCTTCCCTTCAGCTCCATAATGCTCAGCCTTCCTTTCTAAATCAGATTTTGAGTGAAATACGGGCCCTCTCAGCCCTCGCCCTTCCAGAAGCCGTGGAGGTTGCAGATCTCGTACGCCTCCACCTTCTCACTGCGGCAGAAGGTCTTCAGCTCAGGCTTTTCGCCGGGCTTGGGGAACTTCATGGTGACGGTGTCCCCATCCACCGCCGCGATCATGGAGATGTAGTGCTCGGGGAGCATGGGGTGCTCCACACTGCCCACCTTCACGCTGACGGAATAGCCGCTGCCATGGGCAATCTTTTCCACCGCAGGGACATGCTTCTCCATAGCACCATCGGTGGTGTTGGGGACGAACTCCTCCATTTTCTGGCCGCAGCACATGACAGGAACACCCTTGTCGACCACCTTGAAAATGACATTGCCGCAGTGGGCACAGCGATACAGCTTGAATTCCATTGGAACAACCTTCCTTTCTAATTTTGATGGTCACATCTTATCATATTTTAAGAAAAGATCAATGAAGTTGTTTGCACTTTGTGCAAATTCCGTGAAAAACCACCTCATGGCCCGTGACATCGTGCCCGCTGGCCAGCAGTGCCTGCCGGTCCAGCTCCGCATCGTAGGGAAGGTGCAGGTCGTAAACCGCTCCGCACTGGTCACAGCAGAAATGAGGGTGGGGCATTGTCTTTGCGTCATAGCGCTCCACCGGAAATGCCATCCGGCGGATTGCACCTTCATCTGCCAAAAGGTTTAGATTCCGGTAAACGGTTCCCAGGCTCAGGCTGGGATTGGCCGGCTTCAGCCACTGATAAATCATCTCCGCCGTGGGGTGCTGTTCTGTCTGCCGCAAAGCCTCATAGATCAATTCCCGCTGCCGGGAATAGCGCTTGCCGTTCATGAGCCACCTCTTTTCTCGGCACATTATAAACAGTAACTATTACTGTTATTATTATATTAGCAGATCTTTCTGGAAATTGCAACCCTTTTTCTCTGACACTTCTTCCCGCGTGTAATCAGCGTGGAATAACGTATACTAGGTGCTGGGTGAATCCATCTGAACGAAATCCATTGGAAGGAACAGGAGGAACACATATGAAACGCACATGGACTCTGCTCGGCATCGGGCTCGCTCTGGCTCTGCCGCTGACCGCTTGTACCCGCGATAAAGCCCCTGATGTGACTCCGACTCCCTCGCCAGTTGTCACCTCCCAGCCCAGCACCATGCCGGAGAACACCCCCGCAGCCCCCAATACCACCACGCCCGTCCCGGAGGGTACCGAACACCCGAAGGACGGCGGCTCGACGGCCCGTGACGCGGTCCGGGATGCCGGGGATGCCGCCAAGGACGTAACCCGCGGCGTGGGCGATGCAGCCCGCGACATCGTCGACGGCGTTGGCGACGCCGCCAAAGACATCGGCAACGGTGTAAAGCGAGCCACAAAATGACAAAAAGCGGTATGGTCTGAGACCATACCGCTTTTTGACTGCTTTTTTTAAGATTTGGTTCAGAGGATTGTAAGCCTTTGGTCGGTTGGAAGTCAGAAACGCCTGATATACTCCCTCTATAATAAAAGAACAGGCGAGAGCCCATTCTGACGGAGGTGTTCCCCCATGAAAAAAATCACATTGGCCGTCCTGTTCGGCGGCTCTTCCACCGAATATGAGATCTCCCTCCAGTCCGCCCACGCGGTACTCACACATCTGGACCGGGACAGGTACGAGCCCGTCCTCCTGGGCATCACACGGGATGGGCGCTGGCTGCTCTACCAGGGGCCGGTGGACGCCCTGCTGGACGACACTTGGCACACCGACGCCCGCCATACCGTCCCGGCGGTGATCTCCCCCGACCGCGGCGTCCACGGCCTGCTGCTCATCGCCCCCGCTGGGCCCTCTACCCGCTATCTGGACGCCGCCTTTCCGGTACTCCATGGCAAAAACGGGGAGGACGGCACGGTGCAGGGCCTGCTGGAGCTGGCAGGTATCCCCGTAGTGGGCTGCGGGGTGCTCGCCTCCGCCCTGTGCATGGACAAGGACGCGGCCCACCGCCTGGTCCGGGCCGCCGGTGTAGCAGTGCCCCCTTCCGCCCTCTTTCGCACCGGAGAAGGGCTGGACACCCTGCCGGAGCGCACTGCCAGCCTGACCTATCCCCTGTTTGTCAAGCCCGCACGGGCGGGTTCCTCTTTTGGCATCACCAAGGTGGAGGAGCCCGGCGTGTTGGCCGAAGCCGTCACCGCCGCCCTGGCCCACGATAGCAAGGTGGTCATTGAGGAGGCCGTGCCCGGCTTTGAGGTGGGCTGCGCCGTACTGGGCAATGAGGTTCTGACGGTGGGACATGTGGACGAGATCGAGCTCTCCGGCGGCTTTTTCAACTACACGGAGAAGTACGGCCTGATCACCTCCAGCATACACATGCCCGCCCGAATTTCCCAGGAGAAGGAAACAGAAATTCAGGCGACCGCCCAGTTGATCTACCGGGCGCTGGAGTGTTCCGGCTTTGCACGGGTGGATTTGTTTCTCACGCCGGACGGGCGCATTGTCTTTAACGAGGTAAACACCATCCCCGGTTTCACAGCTCACAGCCGCTACCCCAACATGATGCGGAGCATAGGCCTGGAGTTCGGCCCTCTGCTGGACCGTCTCATCGGACTGGCGGTGGACGCATGAAGGGTACGCTGTATCTGGTCAACCGCGCCCATCCCCTGCCGGAGGAGCCCGCCGCGGAGGACCTCGCCTCCGTCCGCTCCGGTCAAACCGAGGTACGTCTCCACCAGCGAGCCAAAGTGATGTTGGATCAGCTTCTCGCCGCAGTGGACGGCGCGGGCACCATCATTCCGGTCAGCGGCTACCGCCCTCAAACCGAGCAGCAGGCCATCTGGGACGACACCCTGGCCGAGCACGGCAGTGCCTTCACCGAGACCTATGTGGCCCGTCCGGGGTGCAGCGAGCACCAGACCGGGCTGGCCATTGATCTGGGCGAGAACGGGCCGGAGGTGGACTTCCTCTGCCCCGCCTTCCCCGACTCCGGCCCCTGCGGGGCCCTGCGCCGCCGGGCCGCCGACTTCGGCTTTATCCTTCGCTACCCCAAGGGGAAGGAGGCTGTCACCGGCATCGGATACGAGCCGTGGCACTTCCGGTACGTGGGCTGGCCCCACGCCAAGCTGATGGAGGAGCGTCATCTGGTACTGGAGGAATATCTGGAGTGGCTTCACGACTTCCCGCTGGGAGGGGAGCCTCTTCGTTTCCGGGGGCTGGGGCGTCTGTTTGAGCTTTACTACCTGCCCGCCTGGGCGGCGGACACCCTGACCCTGCCCGCCGACGTCCCCTGCCAGCGCTGTGACACCAACGAGGGCGGCGTGGTGCTCACCCTGTGGAGGGATGCGGGATGAAAACCGAGTCGCTCGGCGGCTTTGACCGCTTCCGCGTCCCCGCCGCCCTGCTGGTCATCGCCATCCATACCGGCCCTCTTCTGTCCCTGAACGGGGAGGCCAACTACCTTTTGACCGACATTCTGGCCCGCATCGCCGTCCCCTTTTTCTTCTCGGTGTCCGGCTGGTTCCTGGTGCCCCGTCTGCTCCGGGAGGGGCGGGCCGCCCTGATCCCCTTTGTCAAAAAGCTGCTGCTGCTTTACGGGGCCGCGGTCCTGCTCTACCTCCCCCTGAACCTCTACAACCACACCCTGGAGGAGAGCGGCTTCGCCCTGCTGCGAGATGTGCTCTTCAACGGCACCTTTTACCACCTGTGGTACTTCCCCGCCCTGGTGCTGGGGGCCTGCCTGGTGTACGGCCTTCTGCGCATCCTGGGGCCCCGCTGGGCGTGGCTTCCCGCCCTTCTGCTCTATGCCGCCGGGCTGCTGGGGGACAGCTATTTCGGCCTCACCGCCGCCCTGCCGCCCCTCCGGGCCGGGTACGAGGCCCTGTTCCTCCTCTTCGACTACACACGCAACGGCCTGTTCTTCCCCCCTGTCTTTCTGCTGCTGGGGGGCTGGCTGGCCCTGAGGCCTGCCCGCCGGAGCGCGGCTTGGTACGGGGCCGGACTGCTCCTCTCCCTGGCGCTGCTGACGGCGGAAGGCCTGCTGGTGCAGCGCCTCGCCCTGGCCCGCTTTGACGCCCTCTACCTCTCCCTCCCCCTGTGCGTCGGGTTCCTCCTGCGGTGGCTCCAGCGCCTGTCCCTCCCGTCCGCTCCCGCCCTCCGGGACTGGGCGGCGGCGGTGTATGTCCTCCACCCCTGGTGCATCGTCCTCATCCGGGGCGGCGCCGGGGTGGTGGGCCTCACCGGCCTGCTGGTGGACAACTGTCTTGTACACTATCTGGCCGTGGTCCTGCTCTCCTCCCTTCTGGCCCTCCCCTTCGCCCGCATCCGCCCCGCCCCCTCCCCCCGGAGCCGGGCCTGGATCGAGCTGGACGCCGCCGCCCTGCGGCACAATCTGGCCGCCCTGGGCTCCCTTCTGCCGGCGGGGGCCAGCCTTATGCCGGTAATCAAGGCCAACGCCTACGGGCACGGGGACTTGGAGATCGCCCGGCTGTGCGTCGGGGCGGGCGCGGACGCCTTTGCCGTGGCCACCGCCGCCGAGGGTGTCCGCCTGCGGCGGGGCGGCGTCCGGGGGACGATCCTGGTGCTTGGCTATTCCGGGCCGGAGCTGGCCCCCCTGCTGGCCCGGTACCGCCTGACCCAGACGGTGGTGAGCACCGAACACGCCCGGGCGCTGGACGCATGCGGCCGGCGGCTGGCCGTCCACCTCAAGGTGGACACCGGCCTCCACCGTCTGGGCATCCCCTGGGACGACACCCAGAGCCTGACCGCCCCTTACAGCTGTTCCCATCTGCGGGTGACCGGCGTATTCACCCACCTGGCCGACACGGAGCGGCTGGACGAGGCCAGCCAAGCCCGTACCCGGGAGCAACTCCGGCGCTTTCGGGCAGCGGTGGATGGCCTGCGCTCCGCCGGACACGCCCCCGGAACCGTCCACTTCCAGGGCAGCTACGGCCTGCTCAACTACCCCGGCCTCCCCTGCGGCTGCGCCCGCCCCGGCATCGCCCTGTACGGCGTCCTCAGCGCCCCCGGCGACGCCACCACGGCGGTCCTCCCCCTCCGCCCGGTGCTCTCCCTGCGGGCCAGGGTATCCCAGCTTCACACCCTGGCCGCCGGAGAGGCGGCGGGCTACGACGGGGCCTACACCGCCCATCGGCCCACTGTGCTGGCCACCCTGTCCATCGGCTACGCCGACGGCTGGCCCCGTACCCTCTCCAACGGGGCGGGCCGGGTGCTCCTCCACGGCCGAACGGCCCCCATAGTGGGACTTATCTGTATGGATCAACTTCTGGTGGACGTGACGGATATGGAAGGCGTCGCCCCCGGCGATACCGCCACTCTCATTGGCCGGGACGGGGACGCCGTCCTTACCGCCGAGGAGGCCGCCCAGGCGGCGGGTACCATCACCAACGAGCTGCTCTCCCGCCTCGGCCCCCGGCTGGAACGGGTGGTGCTTCCCTAAAAAACGAGCCTCAGACACAAGCGTCTGAGGCTCGTTTCTTATTTCTTTTTCTTCGGCCGGGCGTTCTTTTTGGGCTTAGCCACGGCCCAGCCCACCTTTTTGGCGGGGCGGGAGCGGGTGGGCTGGGCCTTGCCCTTGGCGGGCGCGGGCTTGCCCCGGCCGGAGGGCTGATCCCCCGGCCTGGCGGGGCCGTTGGGCCGCAGGAGACAGCCCTTGCCGTAGCCGATCAGATCCTCCCGGTGGGTGCGGTGGAGGGCCTCCCGCACCAGCGGGCGCTTCTCCGGGCGCTTCCACTGCATCAGCGCCCGCTGCATCGCCTTCTCGTGGGGATCACGGGGCACATACACCGGCTGCATGGTGCGGGGATCAATGCCGGTGTAGTACATGCAGGTGGACAGGGTTCCCGGCGTGGGGTAGAAGTCCTGCACCTGCTCCGGCTGGCGGCCGGTGCGGTTGATCCACTCCGCCAGCCGCACCGCGTCGTCCAGGGTACAGCCCGGGTGGGAGGACATGAGGTAGGGCACCAGGTATTGCTCCTTGCCGTACTTCTGGTTCAGCCGCTCGTACTTACCCTTGAACTTCTCATAGACCTCGATATGGGGCTTGCCCATGTAGTCCAGTACGCCGCTCACACAGTGCTCCGGGGCCACCTTGAGCTGGCCGGAGACATGATACTTCACCAGCTCGGCAAAGAACTCGCCGCTCTTGTCCTGGAGCATATAGTCGAAGCGGATGCCGGAGCGGATGAACACCTTCTTCACCCCCGGCACCTGCCGGATCTTGCGCAGGAGCATCAAATAGTCGGTGTGGTCGGCGTCCAGATTGGGACAAGGCGTGGGGGCCAGGCAGGCCCGGCCCCGGCACATTCCCGCCTTCATCTGCTTCTTGCAGGCGGGGCGGCGGAAGTTGGCAGTGGGGCCGCCCACGTCGTGGATGTAGCCCTTGAAGCCGGGGTGGCGGGTCAGGGCCTCCACCTCCCGCAGGACGCTCTCATGGCTGCGGGAGGTGATGATCCGCCCCTGGTGGAAGGCCAGGGAGCAGAAGTTGCACGCCCCGAAGCAGCCCCGGTTGTGGGCCACGGAGAAGCGCACCTCCTCGATGGCAGGCACGCCCCCCATCTCGTCATACATGGGGTGGGGTTCCCGGACGTAGGGCAGCTCGGCCACGAAGTCCAGTTCGGCAGTGGTGAGAGGCATGGCCGGCGGATTGACCACCAGCAGCCGGTCGCCGTGGCGCTGGAGGATGGCCTTTCCCCGGACGGGGTCGTGCTCCTCATACTGGATCTGGTTGGCCTGGGCATACGCCCGCTTATCCGTGGATACCGCCTCAAAGGAAGGGCACTCCACCTTTGGATAGGCACACGCAGAAGGATCTTTGGCAATAAAGGTGGTTCCCTTTACATCTGTAATCTCCCGGATGGGCGTTCCGGAGGCCAGACGGGCCGCAATTTCCCGGGTGGCGCGCTCTCCCATGCCGTAGACCAGCAGATCCGCCTGGCTGTCGAAGAGGATGGCGCGGCGCACCTTGTCCTCCCAATAGTCGTAGTGGGCAAAGCGGCGCAGACTGGCCTCCAGGCCGCCGATCACCAGCGGAATGTCCCCAAAGGCCTCCCGCACCTTGTTGGCATAGACGATCACCGCCCGGTCGGGCCGCAGGCCGGCCCGATTGCCCGGGGAATAGGCGTCGTCATGGCGGCGCTTTTTGGCCACGGTATAGTGGGCCACCATGGAGTCGATGTTGCCGCTGGAGAGCAGAACACCCAGCCGCGGGCGGCCCAGTGCTGTAAAGGAGCCAGCCTTGCGCCAGTCCGGCTGGGCCAGGATTGCCACCCGGTAGCCCTCGGCCTCCAGCACCCGGGAAATAATGGCCGGGCCAAAGGAGGGGTGGTCGACATAGGCGTCGCCGGTGATGACCAGGAAGTCAAACTCCTCCCAGCCCCGCTCCGCCAGATCCGCTTTGGTGACAGGCAAAAATTGATTCATAGGTTCCTCATGATTCCTTGGCTTCAAATCCAATGTATTTTTCCAGAACATCCAGCGGGCCGCGGGCACCCGGCTCCTCTCCCATCTTGACAAAGCCGTACTTCTGGTAGAAGCGCTGGGCAATCCCGTTGTCCGGCGCGCAGCACAGCCGCAGGCGGTCTCTGCCCAGAGGCCGGTAGGTGGATACCGCCTGGCCCAGGAGCTGCACCCCCAGGCCCTGGCGCCGGTGGGCGGGGTCCATGTACAGGAAGGGGATATAGCCCACACCCTCGGCGGCCCCCCGGTCCAGATCCATCTGGAGCAGGCCGGCCGTCTCGTCCCGCTGCATGGCGCACATCACCGCCCGCTCCGGGGCCCGTTTCCAGCAGCGCAGGGCGTCCCTCTGGAACGCGTCCCCGTCGAAGGGCACCGCCGGGCCGTTCACATCCTGCCAGGCCTCATGCCGGGCCGTCCGGTACACCGTCCCCTCCTTTTTCAGGTTGAGGGGCCGGAACCACAGGTTTGCATCGCCGCTTGTTCCATCCCGCTCCTTCCACCACCGCTGGCGGGCCAGGGTGGAGATCTCGTCGGGCAGGTGGGAGTTATCGTTCTCAAAGACGGTGCGGGTGCGCTCCCCCTCCACCTCCAGGCAGGTGACGGCGGTGTTGTCGCTGTGGCCCAAACCGTCCATCTCGCCGGGTCCCAGCCCCCGCAGGGCCGCCTGGAGGCAGCGGATGGCGGTGCCGTGGGAGAACAGGGCGATCGTCTGGCCCGGGTGGGCCGCCGCCAGGCGGAGCACCGTGCCCTTGAGCCGCGCCTGTACCTGGGCGAAGGTCTCTCCCCCCTCCACCCGGAAGTCCGGGGAGCTGTGATTGAAGCGGATCAGATTCATGGCGTCGCACCGCTCCAGCTCGCCCCAGGGCTTGTCCTCCCATGCGCCCAGGCTGATCTCCCGCAGGCCCGGGTCGGTGTGCAGCTCCAGACCGTGGGACAGGTAGACCGCTTTGGCGGTAGTCATTGTACGGAACAGGTCGCTGGAGTACACCGCGTCGATATGTATGTCCGCAAACCGTCCCCGCAGGGCCGCGATCTGCCGGTAGCCGTTTTCGGTGATCAGGCTGTCGTACCAGCCGTGTACCCGGCGGTAGAGATTCCCCTCCGCCTCCGCGTGGCGGATCAGATAGACGGTTGTCATCGCTTTACTGCACCTCTGAATCTGAAATCCATTGTTCTCATGCCTCCAGAGTCTTTTCCAGCTTGGAGACAATATGCTTCTCCTCGCCGCACTCATCTCCCACGCCGCCCAGCGCACTGGCGGCGGTGAGATGGAGGCGGAGCCGCCCCTCCAGCTCGTCCAGCACTGCCGTCACCACCATCTCGCTTCCGGTTCTGTGAAGATACTTGACCAACACCAGAACCAGAACCGAGCCGCCGGGGGTCTCCAGCCGGTAGCGCTCCGACACCTGTCCATTGCTGAACCCGCTGCGCACGATCACATCCTGAATGCGGTCCGCACAGCCCTCCATGGGCAGCTTGGGGTAGAACACTTCTGTATAAGCCATATCCTTTTCCTCAGAGCCGATAGTGGCTCAACGCGTCGTGGACGACTCCCTCGAAGGACTCCGCCGCCCCCCAGTCGAAGCGGAACAGCCCCTCGCCCCCGCCGCCGCTGATACAGTGGACGCGGGTTCGGCCGGTAAAGTCGTCCAGAACCACGGTGAGGGTGAGCCGGTTGCCCGCCCGGTAGTAGTGCTTCTCATAGACCGCCACCACACAGGTGCCGCCGCCCGGGTGGGTGAGCTCATAGTGGTCAACCAGCTCCCCGGTGACGCTGTCGGTCACCGCCGCATGGATGGCTTCCCCGCACTCCCGCAGTCCCAGGGAGACAGAATACGAATCCTCCATCTTTTTCCCTCCCGCCTTCAGCCGTCCAGATAGGAGAACAGCTTCTCCCGCAGGGCCTCGCTGTACTCCTCCGCCGCTGTCTTGCTGTCTCCGCTCTGCCGGAGCATTCCCGCCCCGCCGGTGACCGTCCAGTAGAGCCGGGTGCGCCCCTCCAGGTTGTCCAGCACCGCCGTCAGGGTGAGGCGGCTGCCCATGCGGAGAAAGTACTTTTCAAAAAGCAGCACCATGCCACAGAGATTCTCGCCCTGGCGCAGCTCATGGCAATCCACCATCCGGCTGGACAGCCCCGCACGTTCCACCAGCTCGGACACGGTGCGGGCCGCCTCCGCCACGGACAGGTTCAGATAACAGGTGTTCCGCTCCATCGGCGCGCACCTCCATTCACCATGGCACGACCGCCCCGGTAAAGTCGGATACCTTGTTCAGCCCCTGGCGCTCCGCCAGGGACGCCAGGCCGTCCCGCACCTTGATGGGGGCATAGGGATCGTCAAAGCAGGCGGTGCCCACCGCCACGGCGGAGGCCCCGGCCAACAGGAGCTGGGCCGCGTCCTCCCCCTTGGCTACGCCGCCCATGCCCAGGATGGGCAGCTTCACGGCCTGGGCCACCTCCCACACCATGCGCACCGCCACCGGGAGCACGGCGGGTCCGGACAGGCCGCCGGTGTTCATCTTCAAAATGGGCCGGCGGGTGTTCACGTCGATGCGCATCCCCCGCAGGGTGTTGATGAGGGACAGGGCGTCCGCCCCCGCGTCCGCCACGGCCCGGGCGATCTCGGTGACGTCGGTGACGTTGGGGGAGAGCTTCACCATCACCGGTACTCTCCCGGCGTGGGCCTTGGCCACCGCTGTCACCTCGGCGGCCAGCTCCGGCTTGGTGCCATAGGCCAGGCCGCCCGCCTTCACGTTGGGGCAGGAGATGTTGACCTCGATCATGTCCACCCCAGCGGCGGAGAGCTTTTCGCACATGACGCCGTATTCCTCCGGGGTATTGCCCGAGATGTTGGCGATTACCGCCAGATCATGCTTTCTCAGCTCGGGCAGCTCTTCCGCGATAAAGGCGTCCACTCCGGGATTCTGGAGGCCCACGGAGTTGAGGATGCCCATGGGGGTCTCCGCGATGCGGGGGGGCGGGTTGCCCTCCCGGCGGCAGAGGGTCAGACCCTTGCAGCAGATGCCGCCCAGCTCGCTCAAATCATAAAACCGGCCGTACTCCCGGCCGAAACCGAACGTGCCGGAGGCCACCACCACGGGGTTTTTCATCCGCACCCCGGCCAGCACCACGGACTGATCCACCTTAGACATTCCACTCCACCTCCTCCGCGTCAAACACCGGGCCGTCCTTGCACACGTGCTTCATGGTGCCGTCGGCCATCTGGATGGCGCAGCCCAGGCAGGCCCCCACGCCGCAGGCCATCCGCTCTTCCATGGACACCTGACAGGGTACGCCGTATTCCGCCGCCACGGCAGCCACGTTTTTCAGCATGGGCTTGGGGCCGCAGGCCAAAACCGCTGTAAAGTTTTTATCCTTTTCAAGAACAGCCCGCACCTGAGCATCCACAAAGCCTTTCTGTCCTAGGCTTCCATCATCACTGCAAAGCAAAACATCTTTACAGCATTTCTGAAATTCCTCGGTCAGCATGGCACGGTCTGCCGACCGGAAGCCCAGTACGGCGGTGCTCTGCCCCGCCGTCCACTTGGCGCAGCCCAGCATGGGGGGGACGCCGATGCCGCCCCCCACCAGGAGGCAGCGGGCCTCTCGCTCCACTTGGAAGCCGCAGCCCAGGGGGCCCAGTACGTCCAGGGTGTCCCCCGCTTTCCGGCGGGCGAGCCACTCGGTGCCCTCCCCGCGCACCTCAAAGACGATGCGCAACCGGTTCTTCCCCCAGTCGCAGATGGAGATGGGGCGGCGGAGCAGGCGGCTGTGGCCGCACTTCACATGGACAAACTGATCCGGCCCCTGGGGCTCCATCCCCTCCGCCTCCAGGGTGAGGGAGCAGGCAAATTCATTGAGGCGCACCGCCTCTGCGACGGTACAGAGCTTTTGTATTGGCATGGGTGTGTCCCCCTCTGTTTCCTTGGTTTACTGGATGGCGATAAACCGGCAGATGTCGTCCCGCATGGCGATTGCAGCGGCGCGGGCGGCCTCTTGGTAGTCCGCGCCGTTTTTGCCCGTCTTCTGCCAGGCACAGATGATGCCCCGGGAGGAGTTGACGACGGCACCCCGGCCATTCTCCTGGAAGGCATACTGTACATCCTCGGCGGTGCCGCCCTGGGCCCCGTAGCCGGGCACCAGCAGGAAGGTGTGGGGCATCCGGGCGCGGAGCTTCTGTAGCTCCTCCGGATAAGTAGCCCCGGCCACCGCGCCGGCCCGGGTATAGCCGTGCTTCCCTTCAGTGCCGGCTCCCCACTTCTCAATGAGGTCGGCCATAAGGCCGTAGACGGTGTCTCCCTCCCCGGCGGCCACGTTCTGGAGCTCACCGGAGCCGGGGTTGGAGGTCTTGGCCAGGATAAACACGCTCTTGTCCCGCTCCCCCGCCACCTTTAGGAAGGGGTTGACGCTGTCCGCGCCCATGTAGCCGTTGAGGGTGACGCAGTCGGCGTTGAAGCCCCCGCAGAGGGCCTCCCCCACCTTGGTGACTCCCAGCCAGGCGTCGGCGTAGGCCTCCGCCGTGGAGCCGATGTCCCCCCGCTTGATGTCGGCGATGACGTACATGCCCTTCTCGTGGGCGTAGCGGATGGTCTTTTCCAGCATGGACATGCCCGGCCAGCCCAGGCGCTCATAGTAGGCGGACTGGGGCTTTACGGCAGGTACAATATCACACAGGGCGTCGATGAGGCCCTTGTTGAACTGGAAAATGGCGTCGGCCGCCCCCTCGAAGGTCTCGCCGAACTGCTCATAGGACGCCTTGCGGATGTGCTCCGGCACATACTCGGGCTTGGGGTCCAGCCCCACCACCGTGGGGTTTTTCATACGGATAATCTTCTCCTGCAATACATCAAAGGACATCGCGCTCATTCTCCTTCCCAGTAGACGATCTCGCCGCCTACAATCGTATATTTCACTTTCCCCCGCAGGGTCTTTCCCGCAAAGGGGGTGTTGCGTCCCTTGGAGGCGAAGCGGTTGGGGTCCACCGTCCACGCCTCGTCGGGATCGAAGATCACCACGTCGCCGTCCGAGCCGATGGCCAGCCGCCCCTTGGTGGGCAGGCGCAGGATGCAGGCCGGGTTGATGGTCATCCGGCGCAGGATGTCGGACAGGGCCATCTCGCCCGTGTGGTAGAGGTAGGTCAGCGCCACAGCAAGGGCGGTCTCCAGGCCCACCATGCCGCTGGGGGCGTCGGTCAGGGGCCGGGTCTTTTCCTCAGCGGAGTGGGGGGCGTGGTCGGTGGCGATGGCGTCAATGGTGCCGTCCTTCAATCCCTCGATAATGGCCTCCACGTCCGCCTTGGTGCGCAGGGGCGGGTTTACCCGTGCCAGGGCGCCCTGGGCTAAAATCTCGTCCTCGGTGAGACTGAAATACTGAGGGCAGGTCTCACAGGTGATCTGTACGCCCTTGCGCTTGTACCGCCGCACCAGGGCCACCGATTTGGCGGTGGAGATGTGGCAGATGTGCACCGCCCCGCCGGTCTCCTCCGCCAGCATGGCATCCCGGGCCACCATCAGCTCCTCGGCGATGGCCGGCCGGCCAGCCAGCCGGAGCTGGCGGGAGATACGCCCCTCGTTGACCGCGTAGTTCTTCACCATGTCGGCGTCCTCACAGTGGGAGAGAATCGTCAGGTTTTGCCGGTGGGCCAGGATCAGGCCGTCCCGCATTAAATTGGCATTCTGGACCGGCACCCCATCGTCGGACAGGGCCACCGCCCCCGCGCCCTTCAGGGCCTCAAAGTCGGTGAGCTCCTGCCCCTGCTGTCCCCGGGTCACCGCCCCGATGGGCCAGACATGGACGCCGCAGGCCTCCGCCGCCCTCTGCTTTACAAATGCAATCTGCTCCGGGCTGTCGGTGGCCGGGCGGGTGTTGGGCATACAGGCAATGGAGGTAAAGCCCCCATGGGCCGCGGCCGCCGCGCCGGTCTCGATGGTCTCTTTATATTCAAAGCCGGGCTCCCGCAGATGTACATGCATATCCACCAGCCCGGCGCACACGGTCAGTCCCCGGGCATCGATCACCCGGGCGTCGGGCTCGTTGATGTTGCTCCCGATGACCGCTACCTTTCCGTCCTCAACCAGCACATCCATAATCCCGCCGATGCCCCCAACCGGGTCAACCAGCCGTCCCTGCCGTATCAGCAGCTTCACGAAATCACTCCTTTCACATTGAAACCGTTCCAAACCGCCATGCAGAGCACAGCAAAAAAGGGTACAGGTCCACCCCCGTCCCCTCCACAAATTGAACCGTATCATACCGCATACATTATACCTTGAAACACAGTTTTTAGCAACGGATTTTTCTGCGTTTCCGGCAATAATAACAGCGGACGCTGATGCAGAAGGGAGCGAAGCAATATGACGAAGCATGCGTTTCTGGAAGGGATGGGCCTTGGCGTGCTGGCGGGCGCCGCCATCGGTATGGCGGTGACCGCCAAGAGCATGCAGAGCCCCGACGTGCGCCGGATGGCCCGGCGTGCCGTCCGCAAGATGGACCACATGAAGGACGACTTGGCGGACACCCTGGGCCTGTAAGCTCAAAAAGAGGTGCGGCTAAAAAGCCGCACCTCTTTTTTATACTTGACTTTCATTTTATTTATGTTATATTCAATATAATTAAACCAAAAATAAAAGGAGAATTAAATTGGAGCTTAATAAAATCCCCCAGTGGATGCTCGCTCTCGAACCGGAGGACTCCGCCTTTCTCAAAAATTTTGCGCTCAAGTCCGGCTCTCTGAAGGAGATCGCCCGGCTCTACCAGGTCTCTTACCCCACGGTCCGTCTGCGGCTGGACAAGCTCATCCAGAAGATCGAGCTGGCCGACCAACAGGAGGAGGAGCCCTTCACCGCCTTTATCAAGGGGCTGGCGGTGGACTCCCGCATTGATGTGGAGACCGCCAAGCAGATCATCGACAAATACGAGAAGGAGAGAAAACATATATGAGAGAGCTTGCAGTTCTTTTCATTTCCCTGGCCCTTTTGGCTCTGGAATACTATCTGGGTACCCGGAGAAAGCCCCTGCTGGGGGCTCTGCTGCCCGGCGGGATCCTCCTGCTGCTGGCCGGCCTGTCCATCGCGATTCGGGATCCCTCCGGCATGCTTCCAGGCATTCCCTGCGCCGCGGGACTGGCCGCCGCCTGGCTGATCGGGCGGAACAAGGCCACAGCGGCAGAAAAGGCCGAGCTGGAGAAAATGAGGGCCAAGGATCTGTAAGGAGGGAGTGCCATGAACCAACCGTCCACACTGAAAGAGCGTATCCTACAGTATGCCCAGGTACATCTGGGCGCGGAACCGGAGCACCTCTGGGCTAAATTCCCCCGCTATGCCGTCCTGCGCCACAGTGAAAACGCCAAGTGGTTTGCGGTCTTTCTGGAGTTTCCCGGAACCAGGCTGGGGCTGGAACGGCCGGAGTCCGTCGACATTCTCGATGTAAAATGCGGCCCGCTCCTGGCCGGCTCCCTTCTCGGCATCCCAGGCATCCTGCCCGCCTACCACATGAACAAGTCCAACTGGGTCAACCTCCTCCTGGACGGCTCGCTCCCGGAGGAGGAGATCATCCGCCTGCTGGAACTGAGCTACGATCTGACGAAGCCGGCCGCCCGGCGAGCCGGGCGGCCGAAGGCGGAGTGAGCCGGCGCGCGCCCTCAAAGCATACGCAGAATCTCCCGCTTGAGCCGGCTGATGATGCGCTTTTCCAGGCGGGAGATGTAGGACTGGGAGATGCCCAGCCGGTCGGCCACCTCCTTCTGGGTGCGCTCCGGGCGGCCGTCCAGGCCGAAGCGCAGGGTGATGATCTCCCGCTCCCGGTCCTCCAGCTTCTCCAGCGCGTCGGAGAGGAGCTGGCGGTCCACGTCCGCCTCGATGGGCTTCATCACCAGATCGCTCTCTGTTCCCAGGATGTCGGAGAGGAGCAGCTCGTTGCCGTCCCAGTCGGTGTTCAGGGGCTCGTCGAAGGAGACCTCGCTCTTCAGGTTGGCCGTCTTGCGCAGATGCATCAGTATTTCGTTCTCAATGCACCGGGAGGCGTAGGTGGCCAGCTTGATGTTTTTTGCGGGCTGATAGGTATTGATGGCCTTGATGAGGCCGATGGTGCCGATGGAAATCAGATCCTCAATGCCCACGCCGGTATTTTCAAAGCGGCGGGCGATGTAGACCACCAGCCGCAGGTTGCGCTCAATGAGCTGGGACTTCACTCCCTCGTCCCCACCGTCCAGACGGGCGATCAGCTCCGCCTCCTCGTCCCTGGACAGGGGCGGCGGCAGGGTGTCGCTCCCCCCGATATACATGATCTTCCCCGGCAGCTTGAGCCCCAGCCGGGCCAGCAGCCGCTCCACGCCCACAAACAGGCGCAGTCTCCAACCGTTCATAGCCATCCTCCCACATCGTCTGTTTATGTACCAATCAGCGCGTGATAGCCGCCCCCGTCGGTGAGGCGGGTGGGGGACAGTGCCAGCAGCAGCTTGCCGTAGTCCTCCGTCCCCACCCGCGCCCCGTCCAGGCGCAGGGCCAGCAGCATGCCGCACTCCACCCCCACCGCCTGGTAGGGCAGCAGGCGGCACCGCCCCTGCCAGCCCTGGCGGCCCAGCCGCTCCAGGGCCTCCACCGGGCGGCGCAGCTCCTCGGGAGCCGGCGCCTGCCCGTCGGGAAAGAGAGCCCCCACCTTCTCCCCCTCCGCCACCATCACCGGACGTCCGGTGGCGGGGTCTGTGAGGGTGTTGCCCGTATCCACCAGGGCGGTAAGGGCCACCCGCCGCCCCTCCAGGGTGAGCACCGCAGGCACCAACTCCCGGCGCAGGCCGCTGTGCCGGGCGGTGCGTTGGAACAGCAGGGTGATGAGCACATAGCACCCCGCCGCCGACAGGAGGATAAGGCGCAGATCCATGGCGGAATAAAAGATGCCGTTTTGCAGAGTGAGCCCCCGCCCGCCCAGGAGCTGGAGGGCGAACACGCCGCCCCCGAAAGCTGCGGACACGGCAAAGAATACCAGACTCACCCGCAGGAGGCGGCGGCTTTTGCCGTAGCCCGCCAGCAGGGCCAGCACCGCCGCCCCCAGCTTGCAGAGGGGATGGAGGAGAAAGCCCATGCCCGGCAGGACGGCGGCGGCGGCGTAGGCCGCCCCGATGGCCGCCCCCAGAGCCAGCCAGCCCCGGCGGAGTATCTCGCCGGACAGGCGTCCGGCGGCCAGCAGCAGGAGATAGTCCACCACAAAGTTGAGCAGGAACAGCTCATCCAGATAGATCACCGTCACCCCGCGTCCCCCCCTGTCCTCTGGCCTGTCGTTTCCCATTATAGAGGGCCACGTCCACAAAAAAGGTCAAATCCGGGACGGGCAAAAAAAGAAGCTGACGCGCTGCGCGCGTCAGCTTCTTTTTCGTTTCCGTCACACGGTCAGCAGGGGCGCCCGGGTCTTGAGCAGCTCGGTCAGCGGCGGGCCCCAGGAGATGATCTCCAGGCCCATGTCCCGCAGCGCCTGCTCCACCCCAAGCTCCTTGGCGCAGGTAATACAGGCCGAGAATTTCACCCCCTGCTCCATGGCCAGGACAATGCGCTCCCTCACCGCAGGATCTGCGGCTGCCAGACGGGCGGTCTCCCCCCAGAGGATCACCGTCACCTTCTCCCACCAGCCCCGTACCAGGCTGTTCACCGCGTACATCAGAACCATCTTGTCAAAGACCACCGGATCGGCGTTGGTCCACAGAATATGCAGGTGTTGTCCGTCCATCTCAATACTCCTCTCTTTGTGTCACAGCCCCCGCCACAGCTCCGGCCGGACGGCCTGCCCGCCGGACAGCGCCCCGTCCAGCAGAGACAAAAGCCGGGCCTTGTCCTCGGGCAGTCCGCCCTTCAAGGGCAGATAGTTGGAGGCGTGGTCGCTGGTGAAATGAAGGGGCTCCACCTCCAGGCGTTCCAGCAGCAGCCGGGTCTCCTCCAGGGCCTGCCAAGCAGTCAGCAGCCGGAACTCCCCCCGCGCGGCCGCGTCACCCAGCACCGTTCCCCGCTCGGGGAGGTAAGTCAGGGCGGAGAAGTGACGGGGTCTCATGGCGTTGATCAGGGCCGCCGTGTCCAGGGCGTGGGCTCGGGATGCCTCTCCCTGCCCGGCCAGGCCGATCAGCACCATGGCCCACAGGTCAAAGCCTGCCGCCGTTATGCGCCGTCCGGCCTCCAGCATACCCGCGGCGTCCACCCCCTTGCGCACCGCCCGCAGCACCGCGTCGCTGCCGCTCTCCACCCCCAGGTAGAGACGCACCAGCCCCGCCCGGCGGAGGGCCGCCAGCTCTTCCTCCGTCTTGCGCAGGGTGCTGCCCGGGCCGGCATAGGCGTTGACCCGCTCGAGGGAGGGGAAGGTCTCGTACAGCCGGTCCAGGACGGCCAGTAGCTCCTCTGTGTCCATGGCCACCGCGTCCCCGTCGCAGAGGAACACCCGCTTCACGTCTCCATAGGCCGCCCTGGCCAGGGCAATATCCTCAAAAATCTCCTCCAGCGGGCGCACCCGGTAGCGTTTGTCCTTATACATGCCGCAGAAGGTGCAGGCGTTGTGGGAGCACCCCACCGTCACCTGGAGCAGATAGCTCTTCCACTCTCCCGGCGGGCGGTAAACCGTCCCCTCGTACCTCATGCCTGGGGCTCCTCCGTCCGCAGCACCCGCTTGATGCTCTTCTCTGCCTTGCTCCGGGGGAGCATCAGCTCGTGGCCGCAGCCCTCGCAGCGCAGCTTGAAGTCCATTCCCACCCGCAGCACCAGCCACCGCCGGCTGCCGCAGGGGTGCTCCTTCTTCAATTCCAGCACATCGCCCACATGGATGTCCATATCCGCGTCCCTCCCGTTTCCTTCGTAACGCCTATTATACCCTGTCAATTCAGGCCCGGCAAGTGCATATAGTAGTCTATCGGAAAAAAATGACTGTGGAAACGAAAGGATTTGGTCACATTGAGGAGCCGCTTCCTGCCCGAGGGGCGTCTGTTACATACATCGGAAAACGAGGCCGCCTGCGCCTCCTGCGACGGCCTCCGCCGGGCCATGGAGGAGGGGACGGTGCTGGAGGGGGTTGCCCAGCTCTGCGACGGGGCCCACAACCTGCTGGTGTCCGTAGGGCCGTTTACCGGCTTTCTCCCCCGGGAGGAGGCCGCGCTGGGCATTGCAGAGGGCACCACCCGGGAGATCGCCATTCTCTCCCGGGTGGGCAAGCCGGTCTGTTTTCAGATCACAGCTCTGGAGGAATCCGGCGGCGTCCTCCGGCCCCGCCTCTCCCGCCGCCGGGCCCAGCAGGCCGCCCTGGACGCCATGCTTGCCGGGCTGCATCCCGGCTGTATCCTCCCGGCTGTGGTCACCCACCTGGAGTCCTTCGGGGCCTTTGTGGACATCGGCTGCGGCGTTCCCTCCCTGATCGGGATTGAAAACATCTCCGTCTCCCGCATCCCCCACCCCGACCAGCGGTTCCGGGTGGGGCAGGCCATCTTCGCCGTGGTACAGGAGCTGGACCCCAAGCTGGGGCGGGTGTACCTGACCCACCGGGAGCTGCTGGGCACCTGGGCGGAGAACGCCGCCCGCTTTCAGGCGGGCATGACGGTGCCCGGTATCGTCCGCGGGCTCAAGGAGTATGGGGCCTTTGTGGAGCTCACCCCGAATCTGTCCGGCCTGGCGGAGCGGAAAAACGGCCTGCGGGAGGGGGACCGTGTGTCCGTCTACATCAAGGCTATCCTGCCTGAGCGGATGAAGATCAAGCTGCTGGCCATCGACACCCTGCCCCCGCTGAACGTCCCCGCGCCGCTGGAGTATTTTCTCACCCAGGGACAAATTGAAAAGTGGAAATACGCCCCCGAGGGCTGTGTCAAGGTGGGCGCGGAGACCATATTCGCCTGAAAAACAGGAGCGCGGCTATGCCGCGCTCCTGTTTTATGCCTCGGGGCCTTTGATCTCGTCCCAGTACCGCCTGGCGGCCTGCTCATTCTTGTTGTCGCCGTAGTGGTAGTAACACCTATCCGCCAGCAGGTCGGGCAGATACTGCTGGCGCACCCAGTGGCGCGGAAAGTCGTGGGGGTAGAGGTAGCCCTGCTCCCGCTCCATCCCCGCCGAGTCGGCGTGGACGTTCTGGAGGTGGCGGGGGTAGTCGCCGGTCTTGCCCGCCCGCACATCGGCCTGAGCGGCGGCGATGGCCTCGTAGACCGAGTTGGACTTGGGGGCGGTGGCCAGCAGTACCACCGCCTGGGCCAGAGGGAGGCGGGCCTCCGGCAGCCCGAGCTGGAGAGCGTTGTCCACGCAGGCCTTGACGATCAGGGCCGCCTGGGGGTAGGCCATGCCCACGTCCTCGCTGGCGGAGCAGAGAATCCGCCGGATGGCGGTGGTCATGTCCCCCGCCTCCAGCAGGCGGGCCAGATAGTGGAGGGCCGCGTCGGGGTCGGAGCCCCGCATGGACTTCATGAGGGCAGAGGCGATGTCGTAGTGATCGTCTCCCTCCCGGTCGTACCGCATGGCGGAGCGCTGCGCCACCGTCTGGGCATCGGCCAGGGTGACCACCAGCCGCTCCCCCTCCCGCCGGGCGGAGCTGAGCAGCAGCTCCACCGCGTTCATGGACTTGCGCACATCGCCCCCGCAGGCGGTGGCAATGTGCTCCCGCACGCCATCCTCGCAGTCCACCTCCGCACCTAGGCGCTCCCCCATGAGCCGGATGCCCCGGTCGATGGCGGGCAGCACGTCGACGGCCTCGATGGGCTTGAATTCAAACACGGTAGACCGGCTGAGCACCGCATTATACACGTAAAAATAGGGGTTCTCCGTGGTGGAGGCGATCAGGGTGATCTTGCCGTTCTCCATAAACTCCAGCAAAGACTGCTGCTGCTTCTTGTTGAAGTACTGAATCTCGTCCAGATAGAGCAGCACCCCATCGGGGGCCAGCATGGTGCCGATGTCCTTGATGATGTCCTTGATATCCGAGATGGAGGCCGTGGTGGCGTTGAGCCGGTGGAGGGGCCGGTTGGTGCGCCTGGCGATGATGTTGGCCACCGTGGTTTTGCCGGTACCGGAGGGGCCATAAAAGACCAGGTTGGGGATGTGTCCGCTCTCGATGATGCGGCGCAGCAGGCCGTTCTCCCCCAAAATGTGGCGCTGGCCCACCACCTCGTCCAGGCTCTGGGGGCGGATCTCGTCGGCCAGGGGCCGGTATGACATTGGGCATCCCTCCTCGTTTGGTCGCCCCTATTCTAACACATGTTCGAGCCCCCGTAAAGAGCGGCGGATACTATTCATCCCCCTCCACGGTAAAGATCTCCTCAATCGGTACGCCGAATACCTTGGCAATGTTCCAGGCCAGCACCAGCGAGGGATTATAGCGCCCCTTCTCCAGGTTGCCGATGGTCTCCCGGCGTACTCCCACCCGCCTGGCCAGCTCCTCCTGCTTCAGGTCGAAGCGGGCCCGGTACTCCTTGATGCGATTGGTAATCATGCCCGCGCGTTCCACCATTCCCGGCAGCCGCACAGGAAGCTGGAGAGGGCATATACCATCACTCCCACTCCCCAGCCCAGCCCGCTGCTGAGGTACAGCGCCTCCGTCGTCCCTCCGCCAAGGGCCAGGAGCAGCAGCGTCCCCGCCGCCGTCACTCCCATGCCCACGAAAAAGCCCCGTGCGGCCGAGCGGAGAATCTGGCCCTCCTGCATCTCGTCAGCCTTGGCAAAAAAGTACTGAAAGTCCACCGCAAAGGCAAAAAAGCCCAGGAAGTATTTCTCCCCGGTGAACACCCCTACGAACCCCAACAGGGACAGCAGGCCAATCAGCCCATACCATCGTTTGTCAGCCATTCAGATACACTCCTTTTATGTGGTGTATTTCGCTCTTTATATTATAAATATACCACATCAAAGGCGTTTGTCAAGAGAAAAACGGCGGCCTGCCGAAGCCATTTTTCGACAGGCCGCCGTCTCTGCTCATGCGTACTCCGTTTTGTTTATTCGTACAGGGGATATTTGCCGGTAAGCTGGGCCAACTGGTCCCGCAGCTCGTCCTGCTTGCCCTCAAAATCGGTGGCGGTACGCCACATGATGGAAGCGATGACCTCCATGTCCGCTTCCTTGAAGCCGCGGGTGGTGGCGGCGGGCGTACCCACCCGGATACCACTGGTGACGAAGGGCTTCTCCGGATCGTTGGGAATGGCGTTCTTGTTGACGGTGATGTTCACCTCGTCCAGCCGCCTCTCCATCTCCTTGCCGGTGAGGCGGGCAGGGCGGAGATCCACCAGCATCAGGTGGTTGTCGGTGCCGCCGCTGACCAGATCGAAGCCCTCGGCCATGAGGGCCTTCGCCAGGGCGGCGGCGTTTTTGAGAATCTGCTCCTGGTAGGCTTTGAACTCCGGCTTCATCGCCTCCCCCAGGGCCACGGCCTTGGCGGCGATGATGTGCTCCAAGGGGCCGCCCTGGCTGCCCGGGAAAATGGCGGAGTCGATTTTCTTGGCCAGCGCCTCCTTGCAGAGGATCATGCCGCCCCGGGGGCCGCGGAGGGTCTTGTGGGTAGTGGTGGTCACTACGTCGGCATAAGGCACCGGGGAGGGGTGGAGCCCCACAGCCACCAGGCCAGCGATATGGGCCATATCCACAAACAGATAGGCTCCCACCTCGTGGGCGATATCGGCAAAGGTCTTGAAGTCGATGGTGCGGGGATAGGCGGAGGCGCCGGCCAGGAGCATGCGGGGCCTGTGCTTTTTGGCCAGATCGCGCACCTGGTCGTAGTCGATGTAGCCCTGGTCGTTGACGCCATAAGCCACGATATTATAGTTTTTTCCCGAGAAGTTGACCGGTGAGCCGTGGGTCAGGTGGCCTCCGTTGGCCAGATCCATGCCGAGCACCGTGTCGCCGTGCTCACACAGGGCGGCGTACACCGCATAGTTGGCGTTGGCGCCGCAGTGGGGCTGCACATTGGCGTGGTCGGCCCCAAAGAGCTGGCAGGCCCGTTTGCGTGCGATATCCTCCACCACGTCCACGCACTGGCAGCCGCCGTAATAGCGTTTGCCGGGATAGCCCTCCGCGTACTTGTTGGTGAGCACCGTGGCCGCCGCGGCCAGCACCGCCGGGCTGACGAAGTTCTCCGACGCGATCAGCTCGATGTTGCGCCGCTGGCGGTCGTACTCTGCCTGAACCGCCGCCCCTACCTCGGGGTCTTGTCCGGCAAGAAACTCCATGATATCCTTGACCAAATCCGACTCCACCTTTCTCAAATTTGACTGTACCGTTTATTATACAGAATCCCACTTTAAATTACAATCGCCCTATTTGAAAAAAGGCTCTCGTTTTTTGGCGGATTCTATGCTATATTGTCTAAGAGGTGATTCGATGAAAAACCATGAGGACGTCCTGGCTATCGTAGAGGAGCTGAAGAAGCTATACCCCGAAGGGCTCTGTTCGCTCCAGTACCCCAAGCCCTACGAGCTGCTCTTTTCCGTGCGTCTGGCCGCCCAATGTACCGATGAGCGGGTCAACATGGTCACTCCCGCCCTCTTTGCCCGCTTTCCCACCCTGGAGTCTCTGGCCCAGGCCGACCCCGCCGAGGTGGAAACCTATATCCATTCCACCGGCTTCTTCCGGGCCAAGGCCCGGGACATTGTAGCCGCCTCCCGCATGCTGGTGGAGCAGTACGGCGGCCGGGTGCCCGACACCATGGAGGAGCTGCTCAAGCTGCCCGGTGTGGGCCGCAAGACCGCCAACCTGATTTTGGGCGACGTGTACCACACCCCCGGCGTAGTGGTGGCGGACACCCACTGCATACGCATTACCGGCCGACTGGGCCTCACCGACGGCACCAAGGACCCGGCCAAGGTGGAGGAGCAGCTCCGGCCCACCCTGCCGCCGGAGGAGTCCAACGACTTCTGCCACCGGATGGTGCTCCACGGCCGGGCGGTGTGTATGGCCCGCAAGCCCGACTGCCCCAACTGTACCCTGCGCCCCTGGTGCGATTTCTACACAAAGTCCTGACTCCAGCAGGAGAGGCCCCGCCGGACAGACCGGCGGGGCCTCTGTGCTATTCCTGCGGCGCCTAGCTCACAATGCACTTGTCCTTCCACCTTCCACGGCAATAGGACACCACGCAGATCAGCAGGCCCAGGGCCCAGCCGATGGGATAGGCCCAATAGATCTCCTCCGGGCCGAAGAAATAGGCCAGCGCATAGGCCACAGGGATGCGGGCCGCCCAGAGGGAGATGATGGAGGCTACCATGGGCACTGTCGTGGCGCCTGCGCCGCGGAGGACGCCGTTCATGATAAACATCATGGCCAGAATGAACATCAGGGAGAGGGCCCGGAGCAGGTATGCCTCCCCGGCGGCCACCACGCCGGGCTCCCGGTTGAAGAGCATCAGCAGGGGCCGCCGCAGGGGCAGCACCACCGCCGACATGGCCAGGCATACCAGAGTGCCCAGCACCAGGGCCCGGCGGGTCCCGGTCTGTACCCGGTCCAGCCTCCCCGCCCCCATGTTCTGTCCCACATAGGTGGTGGCGGCGATGGAAAAGGACTCGATGGGCATGAAGGCGAAGGTGTCGATCTTGTTGGCGGCGGTGAAGCCGGCCGCAAAATCGTTGCCGAAGCCGTTGATCAGCGCCTGCATGATGAGTATGCCCACCGCGAACTGGCACTCCTGTATCGCGGAGGGTATGCCCAGACGGATCACCTGCCCCAGCAGGCGCCGGTCCAGCCGCATCCGGAACAGGCGGATATGGAGGAAGGGGTACTTTCGGTTGATGTAGAAGATGCCGAACACCCAGGAGCAGATCTGGGCCAGAATGGTGGCCAGGGCCACGCCGAACACGCCCCAGGAGAACACCAGCACAAACACCAGATCCAGCACAATATTGATGACACAGGCGATGAACAGGAAGATCAGGGGCGTCCGGCTATCCCCCAGGCCGCGCATGATGCCGCTGTTCATGTTGTAGCCCAGAGTACCGATGATGCCGCCCAGCACCACCATGCAGTAGGTCCGCGCCTGCTCATAGGCCTCCTGCGGCACCCGGATCAGGGTGAGCAGCGGCCCGCTGGCCAGCACGCCCAGCAGGGTCAGGGGCACAATGATCACCAGCAGGGCGCTGTAGATGGTGTCCACCGTGCGCCCCACCGCCCCTTGGTCCCCGGCGCCCACATACTGGGCGATCATGATGGTCGCGCCCATGGAGAATCCGAGGAAGAGGGAGGATATCAGGAACATGATAGAGAAGCCCGCGCCCACGGCGGTGAGGGCGGAGGAGCCCACATAGTTGCCCACCACCACCGAATCCACCATGTTGTAGAGCTGCTGGAGCACATTTCCCGCCAGCAGGGGCAGGGAGAACAAGACGATCAGCCGGGTCGGCGACCCCTGAGTCATGTCCATGGCTCCGTGCCCGTTCCGCTTGATCTCACTCATTGCCTCTCCTCCCCATCCGTTTTATCTCCTCGCCCGCTCATAGATGATGCGCAGGCCGTCCAGCACCAGTTGGGGATCCACCACGTCGATCAGCTCTGTGTTGTCCGCCACCAGCCGGGACAGGCCGCCCGTGGCCACCACCTTGGTGTCCGGCTGGCCGATCTCCTCCTTGGCGTGGCGGATGAGGTACTCGATGGCCCCGATGTAGCCCAGCACCGCCCCAGCCTGGATCTGCCCCACGGCGGTGGTGCTCAGCACTGTGTCCGGCTTCACCAGCTCCACCCGGGGCAGCAGGGCGGTCTTCTGGAACAGGCCGTCGATGGACACCTGCACCCCGGCGGTGATGCAGCCGCCCAGGTACACCCCCTCCCGGCTCACCGCGTCCAGGGTGGTGGCCGTTCCGAAGTCCAGCACCACCAGCGGCGCGCCGTATTTGGCGATGGCCGCGATGTCCGCCGCCGCCCGGTCGGGGCCCAGGCGCTCGTCGCTGTCGCACTCCACGTAGGGCAGGCCGGGGTCCAGCACCTCGTCCAGCACCAGCGGGGTCTTGCCCACATACTTCTGCACCGCCCGGCTCAGGGTATGCATCACCTGGGGGGCCACCGAGCCGATCACCACATCCTCCACCTGCCCCAGCTCCAGGCCGAAGCGCTGGAAGTACTGGCACAGCCAGAGCCCCAACTCGTCGGAGGTTCGGTTGGCGTCCGTCATCAGACGGAAGCTCCCCACCAGCTCCTCTCCCCGGTAGACGCCGAACTCCATATTGGTATTGCCTACATCAATGACCAGCAGCATACTGCTCCTCTCCCTTCTCAGATATGCGACAGATAGCACACCGCGCCGCCCTCCTCCAGGACAGCCACGGCGTAGGTGGGCTGAACCAGGCTCCCGGCGGCGCCGGGGTTGACGATCCACAGGCCGTTCTGGAACTCGCAGAGGGCCTCGTGCGTGTGGCCGAAGCACAGAAGTCCCGCCCCCGCCTCTCGGGCCGCGCGGATGGCCGCCCCGGGCCCCATCTTCACGTGGTAGGTGTGGCCGTGGGTCATCAGGATTTTACACCCCTCCAGGGTAAAGCACCGCTCGTCCGGCAGATCCGGCCGGCGGCCGTCACAGTTGCCCGGCACATAGGTCACAGGAATATCGGGAAACTGACGGGCCAGCTCCTCCGCATCCCGGGCCAGATCCCCCATATGGAGGACGCGGTCCGGGTGCTCCAGGCGCACCACGTCGGCCATGTTGGCCACGTTGCCGTGGGAGTCGGAAAAAAGTACCAGCTTCAAGGTATCACCTTCTGAAAAGTCACTCATAGAATGGAGTGATCGGTCTTATAAATAATTGAGATGGAGCTGATGGTATGGCAAATCCCCAGTCCAATCTGGACGAACTCATGAAGGATCCCAAGGCCGCCGGCCTGCTGAAGAACAAGGCCCTGCTCCAGAGCCTGATGCAGTCCCCGGACACCCAGCGCCTGATGGAGCTGCTCAGTCAGAACGCAGGGGACGGCCTCAAGACCGCCGCCGCCAAGGGGGACACCGGCGCCCTGCTGGGCATGGTGCGGCAGGTCATGCAGAGCAGCGAGGGGGCCCGGCTGGTACAAAACATCAGCCAGGCGGTGCCCAAGGAGAAGAAGTAGGCATTTCGGCGGGAGGGGGCGGGAGACATGGCCGAATTCGAGGAGAAACTCAACGCGATCCTCAGCGATCCCCAGGCCATGGGCCAGATCGCTTCCCTCGCGCAGGCGCTGACCGGGGAGCACACGGGAGAATCCGCCCCGCCCCCCGCCGCAGAACCGGCGGAGGCCGGGCCCGCGGGAGAGGCGGCCGGGCAGGCCGGCGCCACCGACTGGTCCGCCCTGCTGGGCATGCTGGGCGGCGGCGGAGACAGCAACCCGCTTTCCGCCCTGTCCGAGCTGGATCCCCAGCTTCTCCAGGCCGGTCTGCGCCTCTTTTCCGAGTACTCCGCCACTGACGACCGCAAGGTGGCCCTGCTCAATGCTCTCAAGCCTTTTGTCAAGCCGGAGCGGTATGCAAAGGTTGACAAGGCCGTTCAGATCGCCAAGCTGGCCCGGGTCATCCGGGTGGCCTTCCAGCTCTTCCAGAGCCGCCGAGAGGAGGGGAAGGACGATGTATAACCGCTACATACCCAATGGCGCCTCCTACACCCGGGTCGTGGAGGAGGATGCCCCTCCCACCCAGACCGTCCCTCCCGACGCGCCCCCGCCGGAGCCGGACGCCGAGGCGCCGGAATCCGCCAAGCCCGCCTCAGGACTGGGCAAGCTGCTTCGGGGCCTCAAGCTGGACGGCCTCGACACCGGCGATGTCCTGCTCCTGCTCATCCTCCTGTTCCTCTTTCTGGAGGGGGACGACATGGAACTGGTCATCACCCTGGGGCTGCTCCTGCTGCTGGGGCTGGAATAACGGGCGGCCGGCCCCCTGCCGGCCGCCCGTTATTCCTCTACCGTATGCAGCACTGTGCCGTCCGGCAGCGCAAACTCCGTGAGTCCGAAGAGGGTACGGTCCGTCGACACCGCATAGGAGGTCATCCGGTAGGTCAGCTCCTCCCCTTTCCACTGCTCGGCGCACACCAACAGGCCGCTGTCCACGGAGACCCAGTACTTCTCCACATAGCCCAGCGCGTCCTCGCCTGTCTCCACATAAATGCAGGCCAGGCCGCCCTTCTCCTCATATCCGGCGGCGGCAATGGCATCCTGCTCCAGCTCCAGTACGTCCTCATAGGTGGGGATGCGCTGGCCCTCCAGATCCGCCGAGTGCCCGTCCGCCGGACCGGAAAGGGCCGTGCGGTCGCCTCCATACCACAGCCAGAACTGCCCGTCGCCCACGATGGAGTAACGTACCGTCCCGCCTGGCAGGGCTGCCTCCGTCTGGGTCCAGCCGCCGTCCACCCACACGTCCGCATGGGTGGTTCCGCTCTCTCCCTCGCCCCAGAAGTCCTCGATCGTGACCGCGCGAGTGTAGCGGTCCGGGCGGGAGAGGGTATCCCGGATGACGCTCTGCACCGTCTCCGGCGTCACGTCCACCAGCACCAGACCGCTCTGCTCGCCAGGCTCTCCCCCCGGCTGCTGGGAGACCTCCGGCGTGGGCAGCACGATCTTCGCCGTGTCCGGTGCAAAGAGGCCCAGTCCAAAGCTGGACACCATGGCCACCACGATGACGATGCCGATGAGTACCACCAGCAGATTCCGCTTTCTGCGCTCCACGCCTGTTCCCTCCTCTCCGCTCGGACCGCGTTATGCCCGGAATTCCTCCGGCTGTTCGGCCCGCAGGCCGAATTTCCACTCAATGGCGTCGGCGATCCGGCGGCAGGCGTGACCGTCGCCGTAGGGATTGACGGCGTGGGCCATGGCGGCGTAGGCCGCCGGAGCGGTGAGCAGCTCGGAGGCCATGGAGAAGATGACGTTCTCCTCCGTCCCCGCGATCTTCACGGTCCCCGCTTTCACCGCCTCGGGCCGCTCGGTCTCCCGCCGCAGGACAAGCACCGGCCGCCCCAGTGCGGGGGCCTCCTCCTGCAGTCCGCCCGAGTCGGTCATGACCAGATAGGCCCGGGCCATCAGGTTGTGCATCTCGTCGGCGGAGAGCGGATCAATGAGGTGGATACGGTCGTGGCCGCCGAGGTACTTCCCCGCCGCCTCCCGCACCACCGGGGACAGGTGAACCGGGTAGACCAGCTCCACCTCCGGGAAGGCGTCCGCCACCCGGCGCAGAGCCGTCATGATGTTGGCCATGGGCTGGCCGTAGTTCTCCCGCCGGTGGCAGGTCACGAGGATGATCTTTCGGCCGGTGTAGTCCAGATGGTTGAGGAGATCCGTTGTGAAGTGATAATCCTTCACAACCGTGGTCTTGAGGGCGTCGATCACGGTATTGCCCGTGACAAACACCCCGTCGGTGATCCCCTCCCGCTCCAGGTTTGCGCGGTTGGCCCGTGTGGGGCAGAAGTGCAGGTCGGCGATGTCGCCCACCAGCTTGCGGTTCATCTCCTCCGGAAAGGGAGAATACTTGTCACCCGTGCGGAGTCCCGCCTCCACATGGCCCACCCTGATCTGGTGGTAAAAGGCGGCCAGCGCCCCGGCGAAGGTTGTGGAGGTGTCCCCGTGGACCAGCACCAGGTCGGGTCTGGCCTGCTCCAGCACCCCCTCCATGCCCAGCAGGCACTTGGAGGTGATGGTGGAGAGGGTCTGGCGGGGCTCCATGATGTTCAGATCGTAATCGGGCCGGAGCCGGAAGATCTCCAGCACGGAATCGAGCATCTCCCGGTGCTGGGCCGTCACACAGCAGACCGGCTCCAGGCCCGGACGGCGCTGGAGCTCCGCCACCAGGGGAGCCATCTTGATGGCCTCCGGCCGGGTGCCGAAGATGGTCATGACGCGCACCTGCCTCATTTCTCTTCCCCCTTCTCGTCCGGCTTCTCACCGTCGTTTTTCTTTCCGTTGGCGCCCAGGAAAATCCGGGCGGAGATCGCCCCGGCAAAGCACAGGGCCAGCAGGAGCAGCATGGCCTTCACCGGCCCGCTGGTGGTGAGCACAACGGCGGACAGGCCCAGGATGGCGCTGATGACATACAGCACCGCCACCGCCTGCTTCTGGTTGAAGCCCATGTCGATAAGCCGGTGGTGCACGTGGCTGCGGTCGGCGTGCATGGGGCTCTGTCCGTGGGCAATGCGGCGGATGAAGGCGAAGCAGGTGTCGAAGATGGGCAGGCCCAGCATGAGGAAGGGAACCGCAAAGGAGATAATGGTATAGAACTTGAACAGGCCCTGAATGGACACCACCGCCAGAATATAGCCCAGGAAGGTGGAGCCCGTGTCCCCCATGAAGATCTTGGCGGGATTCATGTTGTAGGGCAGAAAGCCGATACACCCGCCCGCCAGGGCGGCCATGAGAATGGCCACGTTGCCCTCGCTGACCACCAGGGCGATCACCAGCAGGGTCATGGAGCTGATGGTGGATACGCCGCAGGCCAGGCCGTCCAGGCCATCAATCAGGTTGACGGCGTTGGTGATGGCCACGATCCAGATGACCGTGGCGGGCACCGCCAGAATCCCCAGATTCCAGTAGGGATCCGCGGAAAACACGTTGGGGTTGGACAGCGTCTCGATCACGTTGCCCGAGAGCACCGCCACCAGGGCGGCGATGATCTGCACCACAAACTTGAACATGGCCCGCAGCGAGTAGATATCGTCAAAGATGCCCAGCACGACGATGATGACCGCCCCCAGCAGCATCCCCCGCATTTGGGCGTTCAAGTCCAAAAAGAGCAGGACGCTGAGCAGGAAGCCCAGGAAGATGGCCAGTCCGCCCATGCGGGGGATGGGGTGGTCGTGCATGCGGCGGCCGTCCTTGGGTACATCCACCGCCTTGACCCGAATGGCCAGGTTTTTCACCACCGGAGTGGCCACCAGGGCCACCACCAGGGCCACCACCAGGGCGGCGGCCACGATGCCGATGAGGGGAAGATCCAGATTTCTTGGCATGGGAATTTGCTCCTTATCTTATTACCGGGCCAGGAAGCCCACCTTTTTGTAGACCTTGCGAAGAGTCTTTTCCGCCACGTAGGACGCCTTCTCCGCGCCGGCGCGGTAGACCCCCTCCAGATAGGCCTTGTCGGAGAGCAGGCGGCGGGTCTCCTCCTGGATGGGCCGGAGCATCTCCACCACGGCCTCGCCCACCACGGGCTTGAACGCGCCGTAGCCCTTGCCGTCGAACTCCGCCTCAATGGCCTCGAAGCTCCTGCCGGTGACGGCGGAATAAATGCTCATCAGGTTGGACACGCCCGGCTTGTTCTCCCGGTCGAATCGGACGCAGCGCTCAGTGTCGCTGTCGGTGATGGCCCGCTTGAACTTGCGCAGGATGTCCTCCGGCTTATCCATCAGGAACACGCAGCCCTCGGGGATGGATTTGCTCATCTTGGTGTCCGGCTGGTTCAGGCTCATCACCCGCGCGCCCATCTTGGGGATGTAGGGCTCGGGCACCTTGAGCACGTCGCCGTACACGTGGTTGAAGCGCTGGGCCACGTTGCGGGTCAGCTCCACGTGCTGCTTCTGATCCTCCCCCACCGGCACAAAGTCCGGCTGGTAGAGCAGGATGTCCGCCGCCATCAGGCAGGGGTAGGTAAACAGGCCGGCGTTGATGTTGTCGGCGTGCTTGGCGGATTTGTCCTTGAACTGGGTCATGCGGGACAGCTCGCCGAACATGGTGTAGCACTCCAGCACCCAGGCCAGCTCCGCGTGCTGGTGCACGTGGGACTGGACAAAAATTGTGTTGCGCTCCGGGTCCAGACCGCAGGCGATGTACTGGGCCACCTGCTCCAGAGTGCGGCGGCGGAGCTCCGCCGGGGTCTGGCGCACGGTGATGGTATGCATATCGGCCATAAAGTAGAAGCAGTCGAACTCGTCCGCCCGGGCGCCCCAGTTCTTGATGGCCCCCAGGTAGTTGCCCAGGTGGAGCTCGCCGCTGGGCTGGATGCCGGAGAGCATGACTTTTTTCTGGTTTTCCATTCTAAAACACACCTCTTACGAGTGATTTTTGGCTCATTGGGTACAATGCCCCATATTGGTTTATCATATCATATCCAAATGGCCTTGACAATCCTTAGGCGAAAAATATAGAATAATGTGATGAAGTTTAAAAAAGGAGTCTTTTCAATGGATCTGAACTGGTTTGAGGAGATGGAAGCCCGCATCCCCAAGGACGGCGTCCGCACCCGCTTCGCCCCCTCCCCCACGGGCTACATGCACGTGGGCAACCTCCGCACCGCCCTCTACACCTGGCTCATCGCCCGCCACAGCGGCGGCAAGTTCATCCTCCGCATTGAGGATACCGACCAGGGCCGCCTGGTGGAGGGCGCCACCGAGGTCATCTACGCCACCCTGCGCAAGTGCGGCCTGACCTGGGACGAGGGCCCCGACATCGGCGGCCCGGTGGGACCCTACATCCAGACCGAGCGCCGGGCGCTGTACGGCAAGTACGCCGAGCTGCTGGTGGAGAAGGGCCACGCTTATTACTGCTTCTGCGAAAAGACCGAGTCTGAGGAGGACTCCGGCAACTTTGACCGGGCGGCCGACCCCTGCCGGGACATGAGCCTGGAGGAGGCCAGGGCCAAGGTGGCCGCCGGCGCCCCCTACGTCATCCGCCAGAAGATCCCCGCGGAGGGCTCCACCGTCTTCTCCGACGCCGTATTCGGGGACATTACCGTAGAGAACTCCACACTGGACGACCAGGTGCTCATCAAGCGGGACGGCCTGCCCACCTACAACTTTGCCAACGTCATCGACGATCACCTGATGGGCATCACCCACGTGGTGCGGGGTTCCGAGTACCTGTCCTCCGCCCCCAAGTACAATCTGCTGTACCAGGGCTTCGGCTGGGACGTACCCACCTATATCCACTGCTCCCCCGTCATGCGGGACGCCCACAACAAGATGAGCAAGCGCAAGGGCGACCCCTCCTACGAGGATCTCATCGCCATGGGCTATCTGTCCGAGGCGGTGGTCAACTACGTCACCCTGCTGGGCTGGTCTCCCAGAGGCGAGTACGCCGAGCGGGAGTTCTTTACCCTGGCCGAGCTGGCGGAGATTTTCGACATCGGCGGCATCTCCAAGTCCCCCGCCATCTTCGACATCGAAAAGCTGACCTACTTCAACGCCCACTACCTTCGGGAGATGAGCCCCGAGGCCTTCCATGCGGCCGCCCTGCCCTACATCCGCCAGGCGGTGCAGAATCCCGCCCTCTCCACGGAGGAGATCGCCGGGCTGCTCCAGGCCCGGTGCGAGCGTCTCACCGACATCCCAGAGAAGCTGGACTTTTTTGACGCCCTGCCCGACTACGACGCGGGGCTGTTCACCAACAAGAAGTCCAAGACCAATCCGGAGGTGTCCCGGCGGATGCTGGAGGCCGTCCTTCCCGCCCTGGAGGGGCTGGCCGACTGGACCGTGGACGGGATTCATGACGCTCTGATCGGCCTGGCCGAGTCTCTGGAGGTCAAAAACGCCACCCTCATGTGGCCGGTGCGCATTGCCGCGGCGGGCAAGGCGGTCACCCCCGGCGGCGCGGTGGAGATCTGCCACATTCTGGGGAAGGACGAGTGCCTGCGCCGCCTCCGTCTTGGGCTGGACAAGCTGGGCGGCTGAGCCCAGCCGTGAATGGTGAGAAAAATGCAGATGTTTGCCGACGGCCGCAGTAGAAAAGTGGTGTTTCTAGCCCACTGCCTGCTGAACCAAAACGCCATCTCCGACGGAACCGCTGTATATCCGGCCGCTTTCCGAGAGCTGGTGCAGTTCTTTCTGGAACATCAGGTGGGAATCGTTCAGCTTCCCTGCCCGGAGCTCTGCTGCCTTGGGCTGGACCGTGGAAACAGGCTGGGCGCGCAGTCCCCGGTCACAGAAGAAAACACCCGTATTCGTGCCGCCATGCAGGCGCCCGCCCCCAGCCGGATACTGGAGGACCTAGTTGAATCTGTCATGCATCAGGTGCTGGAGTACCACAGATACGGGTTTCGCATCGTTGCGTTTCTGGGCGCAAACCGCTCCCCCAACTGCGGAGTGGAAACCACGTCCGACCGCAATCAAGAGATGCCCGGCCGTGGCCTTTTCCTCGGCGCGCTGGAAGATCGGATTCAGGCGGCCGGCTTGGAAATTCCTCTTCTGGGCGTGAAGGCCTCCGATGATCTGCTCAACCTTTTTGCGCGGCTTCGCCCCCTTCTTTAGCTTATATTTACCGCACATAAAACGCCCCCTTTTACGCAACCTAGCCGTAAAAGGGGGCGTTTTGTCATGGAGAAACGGAGAAAACAGGTGCTGGCCGCCAGCTTTCTGGCGGGGGCCTTCGCGGTGACCGCCGGGTTTGCAGTACAGGGCCACGCCCGGGCGGCACAGTACCGGCGCATGCTGGACAACACCTATCAGCACGCCTTCACCGAGCTGGCCACGGCGGCGGGCGAGCTGGATGTCGCCCTCCGAAAGGTGACCTACGCCACCAGTCCCGAGCTGTTCTCCGCACTGTGCGCCCAGGCCTACAGCAAGGCGCTGGCCGCTCAGTCGGCTCTGGGCGAGCTGCCCTACGGCAACGTAGAGCTGGAGCAAACCGCCGCCTTCCTGGCCAAAACCGGCGACTACGCCATGGCCCTGGCCCGGGACGCCTACGGCGAGACGGCGTGCACCGAGGCGCACCGGGAGACCCTGCGCGGCCTGGCGGGGGCCGCCTCCACCCTGTCCGGCGCCCTCCAGAGCCTGCTGGCGGAGCTGGACGCGGGCACCATCCGGCCGGAGGATGTGGAGACCGTTCAGGCACGGCTGTCCAATGCCACGGAGTCGGGTGAACTCCCCGCCGGCTCGGCCTTCCAGACGGTGGAGGCCGACTTCCCCGAGGTGCCCGCCCTGATCTACGACGGCCCCTTTTCCGACCACCTGTCGGGCCGCACGCCCAAGATGCTGGAGGGGCTGCCCCAGGTCTCCGAGGCGGAGGCCCGCAGGGCCGCGGCGGCCTTTCTGGGGCTACGGGAGGACATCTTCACCCTCAGCGCCCAGGGCGAGGGACAGCTCCCCACCTGGGGCTTCTCCGCCCTGGTGAATGGCGGCGAGCTCTATGTAGAGGTCACCCGGCAGGGCGGCCAGGTGCTCCAGGTACTCTCCTCCCGGCCGGTGGGCGAGGCGTCCCTCTCCGCCCAGGAGGGGCGGCAGAAGGCTGCGGAGTTTCTGTCCGAGCGGGGCTACCAGGATATGGACCCCAGCTACTCCATCCAGCAGGGCGGCATACTCACTGTCCACTTTGCCTCCCGCCAGGACGGCGTGTACTGCTACCCCGATCTGGTCAAGGTGGGTGTGGCGCTGGACACCGGGGATGTGGTGAGCTTTGAGTCGGAGGGCTACCTCATGAACCACGGGGACCGTACCCTCCCCGCCCCCGCCGTCTCCGAGGCGGAGGCGGCCGCCCAGGTGGACGGCTCCCTCACCGTTCTGGCCCACCAGCTCGCCCTGATCCCCACCGGCGGCGAGTACGAGGTGCTGTGCCACGAATTCAAGTGCCAGAACGCCTCCGGCGGCCACGTGCTGGTCTACGTGGATGCCGCCGATGGCCGCCAGGAGCGCATTCTGCTGCTCCAGGAGGACGAGAATGGGACGCTGGTAATCTGAAACGCGAAGTTTGGAACGTACAGTTTCTGCAAAACCGATTGACAGGGAATTAACAATGTGCCATAATAGGTTCCGGTAAATCGTTAAACTTTTAACGATTTAAAATTCACGTATACACGGAGGTACCTGTTATGTCCCGTTTTACGCTTCCCAGAGACATCTATTATGGCGCCAATGCGCTGGAAAATCTGAAGAATCTGAAGGGCTCCCGTGCGGTGCTGGTGCTGGGCGGCGGCTCCATGAAGAAGTTCGGCTTTGTGGACAAGGCCCTGGGCTATCTGAAGGAGGCCGGCATTGAGACCCGCCTGATCGAGAACGTAGAGCCCGATCCCTCTGTGGAAACCGTGATGAGCGGCGCGGCAGTCATGCGGGAGTTTGAACCCGATTGGATCATCTCCATGGGCGGTGGCTCTCCCATCGACGCGGCCAAGGCCATGTGGGCCTTCTACGAGTACCCGGAGACCACCTTTGAGGATCTGATCACCCCCTTCAGCTTCCCGGAGCTGCGCCAGAAGGCCAGGTTCTGCGCCATCCCCTCCACCTCTGGCACCGCCACCGAGGTCACCGCTTTCTCCGTCATCACCGACTACCAGAAGGGCATCAAGTACCCCCTGGCCGACTTCAATATCACCCCCGACGTGGCCATCATCGACCCGGCCCTGGCCGAGACCATGCCCCCCAAGCTGGTGGCCCACACTGGCATGGACGCCCTGACCCACGCCATCGAGGCCTATGTGTCCACCCTCCACACCGTGTTCACCGATCCCCTGGCCCTCAAGGCCATCCACATCGTGGAGAAGGATCTGCTCCGCTCCTTTAACGGCGACATGGGCTGCCGCGAGGAGATGCACTACGGCCAGTGCCTGGCCGGCATGGCCTTCTCCAACGCCCTGCTGGGCATCGTCCACTCCATGGCCCACAAGACCGGCGCGGCCTTCTCCACCGGCCACATCACCCACGGCCTGGCCAACGCCATGTACCTGCCCTACGTCATCGCCTACAACGCCAAGGCCGACGGCGTGGCCGAGCGCTATGCCGACATCGCCCGCACCATGGGCGTCGTGGGCGACACCACCGCCGAGCTGGTGGAGGGCCTGCGCGCCAAGATCCGCTCCATGAACGATGCCATGGGCATCCCCAACACCCTGAAGGACTTCGGCATTATTGAAGACGAGTTCAAGGAGAAGCTGGATGCCATCGCCGCCAACGCGGTGGGCGACGCCTGCACCGGCTCCAACCCCCGCCCCATCGATCCCGCCACCATGGCCAAGCTGTTTACCTGCATCTACTACGGCACTGAGGTCGACTTCTGATTCTGATTTCTACTTCCTTCCTCCATTTCTACATCATAAGCCGGATGGGCGCGGTCGTTTGACCGCGCCCATCCGGCTTATCTGCGTCCTGTTAGAGCTCTTTCACGTAAAAGTAGTGGCCGTACTCCCCCACGGCGGGCTCCACTGCGCCGAAGCGGCGGTAGCCCAGCTTTTCATAGAAGCCGGGGGCCTGAAATCCAAAGGTGTTCAGCTCCAGGCGCTTCGCACCCTGGCGGGCGGCGTCCTGCTCCAGCTGGGCCAGGAGGCAGGCCCCCAGGCCGGTGCCCCGGCGGGACTCCGCCACCCAAAGCACGTCCAGCAGGGCCAGCTCCCCCATCCGGAAGGCATCGCAGCCGCCGATGATCTGTCCGGCCTCGTCCTCCACCACCAGGGAGAGATCCGCCGTATCGGAGACAAAGGTGCGGTTATAGGCCCGCAGGCCGGCGTGAACCGCCGCTTCCCCCGCCTCCCCGGCGGGCTTGATGACATAGTGCTCCATCGCTCTCAATCCTCCATATCAAACGGGGGCAAATCCCGGCTCTGGGGGATGGCGTCGCCCTCAAATTCCAGCTCGTCGGGGACGGGCTCTGGGGCAGCGTCCACCATCCCCTGCTTAAACTGCATCTCCTGCCACTGATCCTTGGTAATGAGCACTTGGCGGGGCTTGGAGCCTTCAAAGGGCCCCACGACTCCCTTCTCCTCCATCTGGTCCACCAGTCGGGCCGCCCGGGAGTAGCCTAGCTTGAGCCGCCGCTGGAGCATGGACACGGAGGCCATGCCGGTCTCCACCACCACTTCAATGGCGGCGGGGAGCAGCTCGTCGTAGTCGTCCCCCACCTCGTCCGGCGCGGAGCCGCCCACGCCCTTGCTCCCCTTCTCCTTCTCGGCGGCGTGCTGCTCGATCTCATGGATGATCTCCTCCGAGTACTCGGCCGACCCGCTGTTCTGCTTGATAAAGCCCACTACGGCGGCCACCTCCTCGTCGGAGATGAGGCAGCCCTGCACCCGCTGGGGCTTGCCGGTGCCCAGGGGGAAGTAGAGCATGTCGCCCCGGCCCACCAGCTTTTCCGCGCCGGTGGTGTCCAGGATGATGCGGGACTCCAGGGAGGAGGCCACGGCAAAGGCGATGCGGCTGGGGATATTGGCCTTCATCAGACCGGTGATCACGTCGGCGGAGGGCCGCTGGGTGGCGATGATCAGGTGCATGCCGGCGGCGCGGCCCATCTGGGCCACTCGGCAGATGGACTCCTCCACCTCCTTGGCGGCCACCAGCATCAGATCGGCCAGCTCGTCAATGACCACCACAATCTGGGGCATCTTCTCCATGCCCTCGGTCTTGGCGGCGTGGGCGTTGTAACTGGCCAGATCCCGCACCCCGATCTCCGAGAAGGCCCGGTAGCGCTTCATCATCTCCACCACCGCCCACTGGAGGGCGCCCGCCGCCTTCTTGGGGTCGGTGACCACGGGAATGAGCAGATGCGGGATGCCGTTGTAGATGCCCAGCTCCACCATCTTGGGGTCCACCATGATGAGGCGCACCTCCTCAGGGGTGGCCTTGTAGAGCAGGGAGATAATCAGAGAGTTGGTACACACCGACTTGCCCGAGCCGGTAGTGCCGGCGATGAGCAGGTGGGGCAGCTTGGCAATATTGCCCACCACATTGCGGTTGCTGATGTCCCGGCCCACAGCAAAGGAAACCTTGGAGGGGTTGTCCCGGAACTCACTGGAGTCGATGACATCGTGGATATAGACCGGGGAGACGAGCTTGTTGGGCACCTCAATGCCCACCATGGAGATCTTGTCCGGGATGGGGGCGATGCGAACGCCGGTAGCCCCCAAGGCCAGGGCGATATCGTCAGCCAGGTTGGTCAGCTTGTTAAGCCGCACCCCCTGGTCCAGCTCCACCTCGTACCGGGTCACCGATGGGCCGCGGGTCACATTGGCGATGGTAGCATCGATTCCGAAGGACCGGATGGTGTCGGACAGGCGGGCCTGATTGGCCTGGAGCTCGCTGGCCACGTCGGCGCCCGACACGCCTGCCCCCTCGTTCAGCAGCGAAACCGGCGGATACTGGTAGGCCGCCGGAGTCCCCTCCTCCAGTTTGCGGGCGATGTCCTGGGCCACCTCGGCCGCCGCCTGGGCAGCCTCCTCCCTCTTCACCTTGGCCACAGCGGGCTCCCGCTCAATCTCCGGCACCGGCGGGGCAGGGGCGGGCTCCGGGATGGGTTCCGGCACCGGTTTCGCCGCCTGAGCTGCCTCCTGAGGCGTCTCAGGCGGAGGGGACACGGCGATGGGTTCTGCCTCAGGCACATCCCCAGCCGCCGCACCGGCCAATACCTGGTCCGGCGTGGGCACCGAGGGCTTCCGGTTGAAAAAGCGCTCCTTCTTCTCAATGGGCTTGGGCTCGGGCCGTTTGCCCACCAGCGGACCATCGTCCACGGGGATATCGATCTGAGGCACCTGCTGGCGGCGGGCGGCGCTCTCCGGCTCGGGGGCACGGCGGCGCTCACGGGGCTTGGGCTCGGGCAGTTCCTCCTCCTCGTACTCCACCCGGGGCCGCTCACGGATCCGGTCCACGATATCCACCGGGGAGACGTGGAACACCACCATCAGCATGATGGCCGCGATCAGGACGAAGATTACACCGGCTCCGTACTTGCTGAACACCGCAGTCAGCCCCAGGGCGATCGAGCCGCTGACCACACCGCCGCTCTTGAGAGCCTCTCCCTGGCTCCACAGGGTCTTGACCAGCTCCAGGCTCCACTCATAGGAGCCCCTGGTCAGAATCAGGTGGAGCAGGCAGCCCACCAGCACTGGGGTGAGCAGGGCGCACCACACCCGCAGCCGCACCGGGCGGCCCCGGTGGAAGACCAAGATCCCGCTGGCCACCAGCAGCATGGGGGGCAGCAGCCAGTAGCCGTAGCCGATCAGGCCCTTGACCAAGCCGCAGAAAAAGTCGATAAAGATGGCCTGAATATGGAAGTAGCCAAAGGCGGAGAAAATGGCCAGCAGCAGACAGGCCACCGCCCCCACCTCCCGACGGATGGGCCTGGGCGCCGGGGCCTTCTTCCGGCTGCCGGCAGCGCGGGAGCCGGATGCGGTCCTTCCCGTACCCGAGGCCGTCCGCTTTCCGCCCGCGTTCTTCTTCTGTGCTGTGGCCATTGAAAATCAAATCCTTTCCAGGGTCATTCTTTTGTATCGGGTTTCTGTCACTTGAGCAGCATCATCTTCACGATGCCCGCTACCAAGCTGCCCAGGCCAACCGCCCAGCAGTAGTAAGCAAACTTGCCGAATTTCCCCTTATCGGACAGGCTCTTAACAAGCCGGATGGCAAAGTACCCCACCACAGCGGACACCGCTACGCCCACTAAGTACATGGGCAGCTCCTCAATGGGGAAGTTCGAGGCCAGCGCATCCTTAATTTCCAGGACGTTGGCGCCCAGTACGGCAGGCAGGGACATAAGGAAGGAGAAGCGCACGGCGAAGGCCCGGTCAAAGCCCCGCATCATGCCAACCGAGATGGTGGTGCCGGAGCGGGAGAGGCCGGGGATAACCGCCAGCGCCTGGCCGCAGCCCACGATCAAGGCGTCCGCCACCGTCGCGTTTTTGGCGGTCTTGTGGCCCCGGGCCATGCGGTCGGAGAAAAACAGGATAAACCCGGTGGCCAGCAGGGCGCAGGAAACCATGATGGAGTTGGAGAACAGTTGGTTCACCGCATCCTGCAAAAACACCATCACAAACAGGGGCACGGTCGCGATGATGATGAGCATCACCATCCGTCGGGCCGGCGGCGGGGCAACGCCGGTATCCTTCCGCCCGGCCAGGGCGGCAATGCCCAGGAAGAACTCGCGGATCATATCCACAATGTCCCGCCAGTAGACCATACAGACAGAAATCAGTGTACCGAAGTGGAGCAGGACGGTAAAGAACATGTATTTCTCCTCCATGTTCTCCATCCCGAAAAACGTCTGAAACAGGGCCAGATGGCCGGAGCTGGAGATGGGCAGGAATTCCGCCACGCCCTGGATAATCCCCATTAAGATGGACATAAAATAAGTCAAAGTCAGTTCCCTCCATGCTGAATCATTTGGACATACGCATTTATATTAACATACGCGCGTGGATATTTCCATCCTTTTCTCCCGCAGTTCCCGGCCGGGACATTTCATACACGATGCACATATCATGACAACAGGCAAATATGGCGATACATGGCCATTTTGCTGTGCTTTTGCACAATAAAAAGCCGAGACCAATGGTCTCGGCTTTTTGCCGCGCCTTACCCGTAGAAAGCGTGGGCCCCGATGGTCGCCACATAGGGGCGGTTCCGGGAGGCCCAGCTTCCGGGGGCCACGGTGGGATTCACAAAGTACAGGGCGCTGCCCGCAGTGTTGGCACCGTCCAGGCACAGCTTGGCGGCAACCACGCTCTCAGCGCTGGGGGTACGGTTGATGCTTCCGTTAGCGGCGGGGGTGAACTGGTTGCGCTGAAAGATCACTTCGTAGACGCTGTTGGGGAACCGGGGGCTGGCCACCCGGTTGAGCACCACATTACCCACTGCAATCTTTCCGTCCAAGGGCTGATTGCCGCTCTCAGCATAGATGATACGGGAGAGCCAGTACACCACGTCCGCCTGGTAGGCCTGCTCACCGGAGAGGATGGGCCCGCTGCCGGAGGTGATCTGGATGGTGGACTGGGTTCCGTCCCACTCCACGCCGGCGCCCAGCGCCTGGCACAGGGTTCGGATGGGAACCATGATGCTGTAGCCCTCGCACTTGACTCCGTCCGGCACGTACAGGTAGCGGCCGTTGGCCTCGATATACTGGGCGCCGGGCTTGATGTGGAGGGTCAGGCCGTCGGCCTTGACCTCTGCCTGACCATTGACCCACTCCGCCGTCGCGTTCGGATACAAGGCGCTCACGATGGGCCAGTAGGACACATAGGTAGTGCGCGCCTCCACACGGTTGGGCACATCTGCCGCAAGGGTGATCCCATTGACTACAAAGCTGACGCTGCTCTCAGCCGCCGCCGCCTGCCCGGCCAGGGTAACGCAAAGGGCCAGGCTGACGAGCGCACAAAGGGCTCGTTTCTTCATGCTTAGGATTCCTCCTGTTACAATCTGTTACTTGTTGTTCACTGTTTTGTAACCGTATTGTAACCGATTCTCCCCCAAAAAGTCAAGAGGAAGTTTTGTCGATACTGTTCAATCCATTGTGCTGCAATGGTTTCAATTCACCCTTCTCTTTGTGCGTCAGAACATTTTTCGATGTTTCCAGCTCTCCTTCGGCTACAAATGATAACAAAAAGAAACACGTCCGGAAAGCTGTCCGGACGTGTCTCCACCGCGCTCAGCGGTAAAACCAGTGGGCGCCGATCGTCATGACGTGAGTTCTGTTTTCCATAATCCAATGGTTGTTGGTCAGCGCCGGCGCCAGGAAGTACAGGCTGTCCTTGGCCACGTTGACCCCCTCCAAGCAGAGCTTGGCCGCCTGAATGCTCTGTTCCGTGGGCTCCTGATAGATTGTGCCATTGCGCACAGGGGTAAACTGCCCACCCCACCGGTCGTCAAAGATCACACCGTAGATGGTGTCCGGGAAGTCCGGGGAATCCACCCGGTTAAGTACCACGTTGCCCACTGCGATCTGTCCCTCCAGAGGCTCTCCCCGGCTCTCCGCCGAGATGATGCGGGACAGCCAGTAGAGCTTGTCCTCCCGGTTGTAGTCGGGCTGCGTCGTTGCGCTGCCTCCCCCGTTGACCGACACCACGCCGGTGGCCGGATTCCAGTCCACGGTGGCGCCCAGCGCCTCTGCCAACACCCGCACCGGCACAAGCGTACGCCCCGCCTTCAAATGGACGCCGTCTTTGGCATACAGCGTACGGCCATTTGCTTCTATGTAGGCATCACCCGGCCGGGCCGTCAGCTTCAGCCCCTCCGCCCGGACCACAGCCCGGTCTTTCACCCAATCCACCTCTGCATCGGGGCGCAGCGCCTCCGTTATCGTCCGCAGGGGGACATAGGTAGTGTTTTGATGGACATAGCTGCCGCTGGCGTCCACCGGTGCGCCGTTGACCCGCAGCGGGCCGGCGGACGCCGCCTGTCCGTTGGTCACCAGAGCCGCACTCAATGCCACGGCCAGTACCAGCTTTTTCATGGTTCCACAACCTTTCTTTGTTTTGTAACCAGATTGTAACCGCTCTCCCCTCCCCTTGGCAAGGCACAATGTTTTCCTGACTTCCCTCTTTTTTTGATTTTTTTCAATTTTCCTCTTGACGTATTCGAAAAAGCTGATATAATAATCTCTGCTGCTCGGCTGATGGGCGAGCAAGGATAGAGCACTCACCATGGAGAGATGGCTGAGTTGGTCGAAGGCGCACGATTGGAAATCGTGTAGGCGTTAATAGCGTCTCGAGGGTTCGAATCCCTCTCTCTCCGCCAATAGAAAAGCCTAGAACCGCAATGGTTCCAGGCTTTTTCTTTTGCTTTTTCGCGGGTGAATACCCTTTGATTTACCCTTTACAGGTTCAGAACGTCCTTGATATAGGATTCCATACGCGCGGCGCTCTCCCGCTTCATTTGGTCGGTGACGTGTCCGTATACGTCCAGGGTAAAGGCCGCGGTGGCGTGGCCCAGATTGCCCTGGACGGTTTTTATATCATCCCCGGAGCGGATTGCGGCCACGGCGTAACTATGCCGCAGGTCATGGAAGCGGGCATCGGGGCGGCCGATGGAGGTCACCACCGCCTTGAACGCATTTACAAGTGTGCAGCGGGCTAAATGGTGCCCCAGCTCATTGGTGAACACAAGGCCGGAATCCTCCCACATAGGGCCAGCTCTCAAACGGAGCTCCGCTTGCTGTGCCCGATGATGTTTCAGCAGATCCATCACCCACGGGGCCGGGGTAATTGTTCGGGCCTTATCATTCTTCAAAGGGGCAAAAACATATTGCCCGCCCCGTTTCTTCTCCTGTTGGAGCTGCTTGTCTATCAGAATAGTCCCCTTCTCAAAGTCTACGCACGACCACATGAGCCCCAAGACCTCCCCCTCCCGCATACCGGTGAACAATGTCACAGTAAAGAGGTTTTCAAAGCGGTGGCCCTGGATTGCTTTTAGAAAGGCTTTACTCTGTTCTTCATCCAGAGGTTTTATCGGTTTCCGTACTACTCGGGGAAGAGTGCAGGCATCGGAGGGATTGAACCGCAGGTATCCCAACGCCACGGCTTGCTGGAGGGCCTTATGGAGCACACCGTGGACATTCTTTACTGTTTTCGGGGACAGGCCGGGCTTTCCCTCCCGCTCGGCTCCCAGGCTGTTGTAAAACGCTTGGATGGTGTGGGCGTTCAACGCCTCCAGCTTCACAGAGCCCAGGGCGGGCTTGATGTGGTTTCTGATCTGGTCGCTGTAGGAACGCACGGTAAAGGGCTTTACCCCGCCCAGGTAGTCCGCCGACCAAATATCCAGCCATTGACCCACAGTCATCTTGCAGGGCTCCTTGTATGTACCGGCATCCAGCGCGGCGGTGAGCTGGGCCAGCTTCTTTCTCACCTCCTGCTGTGTGGCTCCGTAGACTGACCGCTGCACCTGCTTCCCGGTACCCGGATCTCGGCCTACAGTATATCGGGCCTCCCACCGCCCATCCTTTCGCTGGCGGATTGTCCCGGCCCCCTGGGCCGCTCTTGTGTTGCTCTTTCTAGGCATTGAAAATCCCTCCGTGAATGTGATATGATGAAGGGGCAGTAGGCCATACAAGTTTACTGCTCCTATGTGGCCGTCCTCGGTGTTCCAGCACCGGGGGCGGCAATTTTTATGCGCTACTATCGTTCATTAAATACATTTAATACAATAAATTCCGATGAATCAAACGGCTTGCTATGCTCTGAAATCTACATTCCCGGCCAGAATAGCCAGGAACTCCACCGCTTTCCTTTTCCCTTCCAGATTGAGTCCCGCATAATACCGGCGCAGGTTGGAATCTAAGGCCCTGAGTGTGGCCGCCTCTGCCGCATCCTCGCCCAAGCCGTCCATTTCCTCCTCTGTAGGATTGAAGTGCCCCCGCTCGTTGCTGTTTCCCATAAGGTACTCAGGCCGAACATCGAATAGGCCACACAGTTCCATGAGTGCTTCAAAGTTTGGGGTTGTACGCTCATTTTCCCACTGGCTCACAGCAGTCTGGTGAACTTCGAGCATATCGGCGAGTTCTTGCTGGCTCCAGTCCTTTTCCTTTCGCAGTTGTGCAATTCTGTTCAATCTGGTTCGCCTCCTTTCCGTTATGATAGTATCAAAACTATTATTTGTCAATAGACTATTGACAAATATGTGAGTTGCTATTATCATATTAGTAAATCTATTAAACGAGGTGAACTATATGGAAAAGCTGACAATGACCGTAGAGGAGGCCGGTAAGGTGCTGGGGATCTCCAGGCCCACGGCGTATAAGCTGGTACAGCGGGCGGACTTCCCCGTGGTGCGTGTGGGCCACCGTCTGCTGGTATCAACGGAGGGCCTGCGGGAGTGGGTGAAGAAAGAGGCCGGGGTGACTGAGTCGTGATACATAACCGGCCCTTGACGGTCTACACGACCAACACCAGGCGGGCCAACGTCTACCAGTCAGCGCCCCAGGATATCGGGCAGTTCTTTGAGCGGCTGCGCAGCTCCCAGGCGATCCCGTTCAGCCATGATAGCTACATGGCCCTGTCGAAGGGCCAGCAAGACGATTTGAAGGATGTGGGCGGCTTTGTCCTGGGGGAGTTGCGCGGCGGCCGGAGAAAGGCCGGGGCCGTGCTCTCCAGGTGTGCCGCTGTGCTGGATGCGGACACCCTGGGGCCGGGAGAGACGGACGGCGTGGTGCGGCGGATGGAGGCCCTGGGGTGCTGCTACTGCATTTACTCCACCGCCAAGCACAGCCCAGATGCCCCCCGCCTGCGGATAGTGATCCCGTTCTCGGAGGATATAACCGCCGATGAGTACGAACCGGTTACCCGCCTGCTCTGCCAGATGATACAGCCGGAAATGACTTGGTTCGACCCCTCCACCGCCGAGCCGTCCCGCATGATGTATTATCCCGCCCACTGCCAGGATATCGCCCCGGTGTACTATGCAGGGGACAAGCCCCTCCTGGATGCCCGTGTGCTGCTCTCCCGGCTCCAAGACTGGCAGGACGTGACCTCCTGGCCGAGATTCCCACAGGAACAGACCCCCGCACGTCTGGCGGCCAAGCAGGGAGACCCGGAGACCAAACACGGCGTTGTGGGCGCCTTCTGCCGTGTGTACGACGTGCCCGCGGCGATGGACAAGTTCCTGCCCGGCGTCTACGAGGAGGCGGACACCCCGGGGCGCTACACCTTCACCGGCGGCTCCACCACCGGCGGCGCGGTGCTCTACGACGGGGGGAAGTTCCTGTACTCCCACCATGCCACCGACCCCTGCGGCGGGAAGCTGGTCAACGCCTTCGACCTGGTGCGGCTGCACTGCTTCGGAGACAAGGACGATGAGGCGGCCCACGGAGCACGGGGGAATGGATTGCCGAGCTATGGGGCCATGTGTGAACTGGCCGTGGCGGATGAAGCTGTGTCAGCTTTGCTCGACCAGGAGAAACAGGCGGAAATCGCGGAGGCGTTTTCACCCGTGGGAGGCGCGCCCGTAGACGCTTCATGGCTGCATGGCCTCAAACGGAACAGCAAGGGGGGCTTCGAGCACACATCGGCCAACGTTGCCCACGTCTTGGAAAATGATCCAATGCTGAAAGGCCGGCTTTACTATGACAGTTTTGCGGAGCAAATGCTCGGGGTCTCCCCTCTCCCCTGGGGGCGGCATCAACAGGAAAACGGTGTGTTTGAGTGGAGGGACGCGGACGACGATGGCCTGGGGATTTACCTGGAGCGGGTCTTGGGATTCCGAGCTCCGGCGGTATTCAAAAGCGTGTTGTCTGATTGCATGGCCCGCCAAGCCTTCAACCCGGTGACAAATTACCTGAACGGGCTGGCCTGGGATGGTATACCCCGGCTGGACACCCTTTTCATCGACTACCTGGGGGCGGACGATACCCCGTACACCCGGGCCGTAACCCGGAAATCTTTCGTGGCCGCCGTGGCGAGAGCGTATGATCCGGGGGTGAAGTATGACACAATGCCCGTCCTGTCTGGCCCAACGGGGGGAGGGAAAAGTACATTGTTGGATGTCATGGGCGGTATCTGGTTCACAGATTCCATCAAGAGCTTCGAGGGGAAAGAAGCCGCTGAAATGCTTCAGGGCGCGTGGCTTGTGGAGATCGCGGAGCTGCACGCCTTTGAGAAGTCAGGGGTGGAGCGGATCAAGCAGTTCATCTCCGCGCGGGGTGACCGATTCCGGGCCGCCTATGGACGCAGGGCGGTGACCCACATGAGGACGTGCGTTTTCTTCGGAACGACAAACCTGCGCCACTTTTTGAAAGACCCCACCGGGGGACGGCGGTTCTGGCCGGTTTACGCATGGGATAGGAAACCGAGCAAGTCGGCGCTTTTAGATCTCCCACAAGAGCGCGACCAAGCATGGGCGGAGGCCGTAGCGCGGTGGAAAGCGGGTGAGCGCCTAGTCTTGGACGGGAAAGCAGCGGAGGAAGCAAAGGAGCTCCAGGAGTTCGCCCGAGAAGCGCACCCGTGGGAGGACATGATCCGGAGCTTTTTGGAGAAGCCCATCCCCACGGATTGGAAAGACTGGGGCTTGGTACAGCGGAGAATGTTTTGGAACGGCGGAGCGGTTGGAGATCTGGAGCTCGTACCCAGGAAAAGGGTGTGTGCGATGGAAATCTGGTGTGAACTGCTCGACGGTCAATCCAAAGAACTCACATCGGAAAAATCCAGGGCTATCAACACAATCCTGGAGAACACCCCGGGGTGGGAGCGTCTCACACGTTTGAAATACTTTGGGCCGCATGGGCGGCAACGTGGGTTCTACAACACCGGCTTCCCTCCGGATTCTCTGTAGGTTATGGAACAATGGAACGAATAGAACAAAGATATATAGAGAGATACGAAATAGGAGAATTTGGAGAGATACGGAATAGGCGGATCTCCAAATTCTCCAAATTGAATAATATATATAGCCCCCCTCTGTTCCTGTTCTATTGTTCCATAGGGGGAGGGTTGCAAAACGAAAGGAGCTGCACACAATGGATAAACGTCTTTCAGATTTTGACAAAGTAATGAGCTGCTTACTTGAACCGCTGGGGGATTACGCCCCCAAACGTCGGTATCTGCTGCTGGACTACAATGACTCGAGCGGGGCAGATCTCCACCATGAGGCCCTGCAATACGTTCCCCGTGGGGTGACAGACAGGGACTTGGTACGGCTCTTTTGGGAGGATCTGGCCCGGCAGGGCTACCGGCTGAGTTCCATATGTGAACCCCAGGAGGACGGCGGAATAGCGATACTTTACGCCGCGCCGGGATTCCTGGAGGAGTGCTTTTCCGACCAGGGGCTTCCTGTCCCGGATGATATCCCCGCCGCGCTGGCCGCGCGTGGCTTCTGTATGGCGGAAGGGTGTTGAGAGAAGGGCGGCCCCAGGTGTGCCGGTGCGTCCGTTTTTCGGACGCGCCACCAGCGCAACAGTCACAAACAAAAGTGTCCGCAACCGTCCGGTTTCCGGACGGCTGGCATCAGGCCCAAAGGGGGGAGCCAATTTCGTTCCCCTACAGATGGGGGGCTAATTTATCCCCCCATCCCCCTCTCTCCTTTTATGGGCGGACACGCAAGACCGACAGGCGGCCTCTGAGCACGAAAAAGTTTAGAAATGGGTGTTTGCCCCCCGTTTCAAATTCCCAAGCGCTTGTGAAAACTTGTTCTATCCGGAGATTCTGGAGGCCCTAAAAATGCGGGAGGAGGTGAAAAGCACTATGGACTTCGTACCAGTAGAAACCATGTGGGGTGATCGGGATATCTGGCTGACCATCGAGCGGGGGCCGGAGTTTCTGACCGTAGCGAAGGAGCTGAGCGACTATATCGCGGAGTTGCCCCTCACCGTGGAGCAAAACGACAAGCTGGTGAGGCTGGCCGTGGCCCAAACGACAAAGGCGGAGCGGAATGCGTTCTTTGAGGGGGCCCGGCTCGGCCTGGAGCTGGGCAGGGCTGAACAAAGAGCGAGCAGAGAGGAAAGCCCCGAGTGAAGCTGGAGCGAACCCTGAGTATCAGGCTATTTCGGACACCCTAAAAAGCAGCGCGTATGGTGAGATTTGTAATGCCCTAAAAAAGGACCGCCCCAAGATTGTATCATCTGTTACAATCTAAGAGCGGCCCCCGGTGTGGTGGAGTGTGAAGCTGTCACCCACATTTTACCACAAAGGGGGCAGCAAGACAATGACCAACGAGGAGCTGGCCCTGCAGATCCGAGCGGGAGAGCGGGGCAGAATTACAGAGCTGTGGGCCCGGGTGCGGCGCTTTGCCCTCTGGCGGGCCCGGAGGTGGGCAGCGTTCGGGCGGGGTGTCACGGTGGACGACCTGGAGCAAGAGGCGTTTATAGCCCTCCTGGACGCGCTGGAGCGGTGGAGAGAGGCGGACGGGCCCCTGCTCTCCGTGTACGCCCTACGGCTCAAAGCAGCGTTTACAGCGGCCACAGGGCGGCGTACACAGCGCGACCGCCTCGACCCGCTCGACCGGGCCCTCAGTCTGGACGCTCCACTAAACGACGACCCGGACGCGGATACCCTGGAGGCCGTGGTGGAAGATCCGGCGGGGGCCGCCGCTATCGAGGAGGCAGAGGCCCACAGTGACCACCAGCAGCTCCACGGCATCCTCGACCACGCCCTGGGCGCACTCCCGGCGGAGCAGCGGGAGGTGGTGCGGCGGCGCTACTACCGGGGCCAGACCGTGGCGGAGATAGCCACAGCCACCGGCGTACCGGAGAAGGAGGTTCGCAAGCTGGAGGCGGCAGCCCTGCGGGTGCTGCGGCATCCCAGGGTATCCCAAGTGCTGCGGGAGTATCGGTGAAGCCGGGAGAAAGCCGGGAGAATCCGACCTCTATAAGAGGGCACGAACCAAGAGCGAAGCCTGAGAAAATTGGGAGATTGGGGAGACCCTAAAAGAAACGAACAACGAGCGAACAGAGAGAAATCCAAGGCCATAAAAGGAGAGCCCGGCAGCACTCAGCCGCTGGGCCTCCAATGCTCACACCCACGCCAAACCGGATTACGTGTGAGGCTCTTTTTTGTCTCCGGGTCGGTACAATGCCCACACCCCACCACAGCAAACCAGGGGTAGGCCCCGGTATATCGGTAGTGCTGCACGAACCACCCGCAGGTTCCGCACCTTCGGCCAGGGCCGTAGTTCTCTACCAGCACAGGCAATTCCCGAAGGGCCAAGCACTCCCTCGCTGTAGCCTGTGCCCAGGCCCAGCCGTTGACGAACCCCTCCTGTTTCGCCGTGTAGGTGTGGGCGTTGACCAGCTCCTCCAGCTCCGGGTTATCCCCCATGATGGAGAGCACCGCGGCGGCGGCCTCCTGTTCGCTGTCCAGGCGCATATAAGCGGGGCTGTCGGTGCAAGCCTCAAACATGACCAGCAGGCTATCCACAGCAGCACACCCCCATACACAGCCCCAGGGCCAGCTTGAAGCCGTTTACAAAGCCCTGGCACTCCATAGCTACCCCGTAGCTGTCCACGTCCACCTCGTCGCCCACAGCGTCCACAAGGGCGCGCCGGGTTTGCTCTGTCTCCTCCCTGCGTTGGTAGTAGTCGCACAGGCTGGGGCCGTCCATCGTGTCCGGCTCCTCGCTGCTGGCGGCGTGATACAGCGCAGTCAGTAAATCATCGTCCATCTGCTAGGCTCCTTTCCTCTGCATCATGAAAGCCCTGCTTCCAGGCAATAGCAATCCACAAGCGGCACTTCCGGAGGAAGTTACGCACCACAGGGCCGTTGTCCCTTTTGGTGGCCGGCTCGTCCATTTTGGCAAGCGAATCCTCCAGCGCGGCGCGGTCTTGCTCCAAGCCGCCCTCATAAGAGAGATTAAAAACTTCCACCCAGGCGGCCGTGACCTCCCGCTCGTGCTCTGTCAGCTTTCGGCCGGCAAGCTGCTCCTGGTAGGCGATAAACGCCTCCGGCGTGGTGGGGAAGGTAATCGCGGCCGCCCCGGTGTGTATTGTCTCCATTGGTATCTCCTCCATCTTGAAATCTGGAGGGGGCCGTGGTACACTATAGATACCGGGCCCCCTGGGCCTGTGTGTGGGCCTCTTGCATCTGGCTTTGGTCGGCGTTGATGCAAGGGGCCTTTTTAGCTATAGAATTTCCATTTCAACCGCAGCACATCGCCCCCGGCCTCGTAGACCTCCGCCTGTGCCGCCTCGATCTGCTCCATGAGCTGGTCGAACTCCTCGGGGCCGATGCGGTCAAGCTGTGCCTCCAGCATCTTCACACGGCAGACGGCCCGGTAGCGCCGCTGCTCCGCCTCTTTGAGTTCCTGCGGCCACGCCGCGCAGTGTTCACGTTCCATTATGGCCCACACCTCCCCTGGAAAGCTCCACTTCAATCCGCCCTTTCTCGGCCTTGCCGATGTCCAGTACCCGGAATCCGTGGCGGTTGTAGTGATCTAAGATAAGCTCCTTAGAGCTCAGACCCACAAGCTGGGCCGCCTGAATCTGGGCCTTGTCCAGGGTGATATAGTCCTGCATTTCGGCCCCGGTGCGCTCGTCCCGGATTGTGACCGGAAAGCGCCGGGTGTATATGGTTGCTATGGTTCTCATGCTGTTTCCTCCTTGATTTTCACCCGGAGGACGGCTATAATAGATTTAGCCAGCCTCCAGAGGGTAGAAAAGCCCCTGGGTGTTTGGTGTGCATCCTCCGTGCCGTCCGGTCGCCAAACTAGAGCAGCGCGGGGGATTTTTATTGGCCGAGTTCTTCATCAATCTTTTTGTCGAGCCATTCCTTTTTGGATTCCTGTCTTTCTTGTAACTTCCGCTCGAACGCCTCCATTTTTTCGCGTTCGACTTCCACAGTAAAAGACTTGAATTTAGCCCGACGATCTTTGAAATACTCGGCCCGGCTTTCGGGTGGCAACCCATCACCTCCTTGTTACGGGCAACATTATAGCGTGTTACGGGCAACAAGTCAACCCCCTTTTGCAAAATTTCCAACTGGGGGCAAACGCCCCCTCTATGCCACGCAGAAGCGGCGGGCGGTGCTGGTGCGGGTGAAGCAGGCCGCCACCTCCGGCAGGGCCTTTCTCAGGGCCGCAGCGTCCAGCCTGGAGGACGTGACGGGCTTCCAGGTGATTTTATACTCCCCGGCCCGCAGCTCCTCCCGCTCGCCCATGTGGGCCTTGATAGCATCCCGGATGCCCTCGGCCTCCGCCTGGGCCTCCTCAATCAACTGCTGGAGCTGGCGCAGCTCCCGGATCTTCATTTCCAGTTCGGTAGTACTCATGGTGTTGACCTCCTTGCAAAATAAAACAGACGGCACCGAATATCCGGCACCGTCTGGTATGTACTGTTTAGTTGGCTTTCTTTAAGTCAGATATTTCACGGGTGTGCTTTTTGAGCATGGCATAGTGTAGGTCAAGCTGTTCTTGCATTGCATCCAGATCTTCTGCCCCCGGTAATTTCTCCTTCAAAATGTCGAGATCTTCCGCCAGCAGATTGAACCTAGTTTGAACATCCGTGTCAAGCAGGGCCTTCACATCCTGCATGATTTCTTTCCGTTGCTGGGCCAGCTTCGTATCCATCATATCAGAAAGCCGTTTTTCCTGGGCCTCCATCATTTGGCCGATAGCCTCCAACAGCTCCTTGTCTACCATCTTTATCACCCCTTGTCCTGATTATACGGTGTCGGATATTCGGTTGTCAAGGTTCGTGTCTGAGGTGTTGGCCCCGGTACTGCGGCGGTTTCGTCTATTTCAACGGCGTGGCGGGCTCCCTGGGCCCTGTCCCTCTTGACAGTATGAATTATAACATATGGGGTCGGATATATCAATGCGCATACTTAACAAATATAGGGTCGTATATTTGTTTGTTTTATATCTGGTCGGATATTGTTTTTTGTGCTATAATGCTGGCATGATGGGAGGGGTGCCGGAAATTTCCCGCACCCCCGGAAAGGAGGAAGGAAAGTGAGCGAAGAAAAGCCTCGCACAACAGAAGCGCAAAAAAGAGCAAAGAGAAAGTACATGGAGAAGTTTGTGGAAATCAAGGTCAGAATGACCCCGGAGCGGCGAAGCGCTGTCCAAGCCCACGCAGAGGCCCAGGGAGAGAGCACCACGGGCTTTATTAACCGGGCCATAGACGAGACTATGGAACGGGACAACGCCGCTCCTGGGGCCGCCGGTGAGGCCACAGAGGGGGGATAGCTGGCGGGGTGCGGCGTTTCACCTCCCCCTTGCATCGCACTTCACGGCGGTATCCCTGGAGCAGGGAGGCCCACAGTGCAGGGTGCGGGCCACGAGGTAACTATGGGTAACTTCGCGTTTTTGAGATAAACCCCAAATTGCAAAAGGTTCAATAATTGCAAAAGCCCCCCCCCCCCATTTCATGAGCAAGACCGACCTTTTGAACCTATTGAACCTTTTGCAATTAGGGGTAGGAATCTGAAAACAGTTTTTCACCCGCTCGGGTGGCAGCGCAAAATTGCGCTGTCAAAAATAGGAGAGCCCAAAGTTGGGCCCTCCTCCTGGCGTCCCCAACGCGGGGTGATTCATACTAAGCCCAAGTGTGGGCTTAGTGGTCAATAGCGCGTCCGAAATTCGGATGCGCCCCCGGCACGAGGTCAACGGTATTGACTTTGCAAGTGACTGATAAAAAAAGACCGCCCCCGATGCTGTGAGCACCAGAGGCGGCGGGGGTGGTGTGGGCCCACAGTTTTGACCCTTCAAAATACCCTTTAACCGTTGTCAGCCTATTTCACGGTATTGCATCACATTAAAGGAATTTCGTATTTTGGAAATCAAAAAGCATCATTTTTGATGCTGAATAACCCGCTTTTTGAAGCGGTTCCAATTCGAATCCCTCTCTCTCCGCCAAAACTCCGCAACCTTTCGGTTGCGGAGTTTTTTATTCAATATGAATCAGGCGCCCTACCAGCTTAGCTGGCAGGGCGCCTGTCCGGGAGCTGTTCTCCCCGCCCCAACCCATTCGCAGGCCCTGCGCGCTCCGTCGGGAGTCTGCGGCCCCGTTCCATTCTCCCCAATGTCCGGGCGGCCGCCTGGCCGGTCCTGGAATTCACCTGTTAAGCGGAACCGTCGATCCCGAAATGAAAAAGCGGATACCTCTGTATCCGCTTTTTCCCACCTTGGGAGCAGGTCGAAAAAAGCGGTAACCTCAGGTTACCGCTTTTGTACGCACCATGCCTCTCCCCTCCACTCGGGGAGAAACTGCTCCTTGTAGGTCTTCTGACTCACACGTCCAGACGGCTATGCCGCCAGCGCATATCCCCCGCCTTCCCAGCACAAGCCAGTGACCCGCTTTCACGGAAAGAGGATACGCTCCGTGCTTACAGCTACGTACCCATCCGCACCGAGCGGAGCTGGGCCGTGTTCAGGAATTTCACCTGATTCCCTTGTTCAGCGAACAAGAATACGTGTCCCGCCCGGACAGGCGGGGTCGCGTAAATGCCACAAAAGCCGGAGTTCGATATTCAACTGTGCTTCCATCATATACCGCCCGACCGGGAAAGTCAATCCCCTTCCTCAGGCCACTCCTCATAGGCCAGCCGGCGGGAGAGTTCCGCTGCCATATCCATTACCAGGGGTGCCAGCGCCTCGAGCCGCGCCCTGGACATACGGGTGGTGGGACCTGAGACACTGATCCCGCCTACAATCCGCCCCGAGTAATCACGCACCGGCGCCGCCACACAGCGGGCACCCAGCTCCCGCTCCTCGTCCTCCAGGGCATAGCCCCGACTGCGTATCATCTCCAAGCTGTTCACCAGCGCCTCCCGCGTGACCAGTGTATGGGGCGTCAGGGCCCGCAGGCCCTTAACTGCTATGTACTCGTTCAGCTTCTGGTTACTGTAATTGAGCAGCAGGAGCTTTCCCGCACCGGTGGCGTGGAGCGGGGCGCGTGCGCCTACCCGCTGGCTCACCATCAGGATTCCGTCCGGGCCGTCCACCACATCGGTGCACTCCACTTCCATTTCTGCCTCACACCACAGGCACACAGTCTCCTGACAGCGCTGCGCCAACTCTGCCAGGAATGGCCGCGCCACATCCCGCATATTGGTCTGTTCACTGACCAAGCAACCCAGGCGCGCAAACCGCAGCGACAGAGAGTAGTGCTGCGTACAGGGATCCTGATTGACATAGCCGTACACCTGCAGTGTATTAAGCATCCGCATCACCGTGCTGGCCGGCATTCCACATTTCTTAGCAACGTCCTGCAGCCGCATAGGGCCCTTACCGCGGGCCATAACCTCCACAATCTGAATGGTTTTTTCAATGGACTGATTGACCTTGGATAGTTTTGCATTCATCGTGCAACACCCTTTACTTCCAATGTCTTTTCATGTAAAATGATACCATATAATTCACGAATTTGCAACAGTTAAGGGAGCATTTTCCATCACGAAGTTGATAAGAGCAAACAATTTTGTCCGCGACAGGAAGACAGCAGCGCCTCTGGATTTCTCCAGAGGCGCTGCATTGTTTGAAAAGGTGTACCTTTACAAACTTTCAGATAGAACGATCCCTGTTTGTATGATACACAAGTCTTCCAGGATTTTCAATACTTTTTCAGCAAATACAAACAGTAAAATTGCGCTTTAGAAAGGTACACTTTTACAAAGCGGACAGTTTAGAAAGGTACTACTTTTGTATAAAGGAGAATAGATCAAATGAGAAAACGACTACTAGCAAGCATGATAGCGATGGTACTGTTACTGTCTCTTTTCCCTGTTTCTGCCCTTGCAGCCGAGAGAGACAAGGGCAGCGAGACGCCGGTTGCCTGCGCCGTGACCGAGGGCTGTACCCTGCAGGCCGGGCATAAGTGTGAGTGCGTCCTGCCCGATGAACCGGAGACCACGGAGGATGATCCCGCCCCCGCTGACAATGTGATGTCCGGTAACTGCGGCCTATATGATTATATAAACAAGGAATATACCGATACTGTTAAATGGGCACTTACAGCGAACGATGAGGATGGTTATACTCTCACAATTTTCGGTAATGGTCCTATGGGAAATGCTTATATCACGGAAGACAATGTGAGTAGTGGCGAGCCAGAATGGCACTACTCACGCGAGAAGATTACTCGAGTAGTAATTCAAGACGGAGTAACCTCTGTTGGCGCGAAATCGTTTAAGAATTATACAAATTTGAAGACGGTAGTTCTTCCGGCCTCTATAACTAAAATTGGGCAAGATTCGTTTTATGGTTCTGGAATTACCTCCATCACATTACCAGCAAATCTGACTACTATTGAGCCACAAGCATTTTATAAATGTTCTTCTTTGAATGGAACGATTTCTGTTCCGGTTGGCGTATTTTCCATCCCATCCTATACATTTGCAGCGACGAGCATTAGTAGCATTGAGTTTAATGGAGCCGTCACTGAAATTGGAGTTAATGCCTTTATGGAGTGCAGTTCTCTGACAAGCATTACTCTGCCAGATACGGTAACGACGATTGCTCCTGGTGCCTTTAGTAACTGTATACAGCTTGAAAGTTTCGTTTTTCCAGAAAATCCACAGTTTACAAAAATAAGCAAGGAGACTTTTAAGGGGTGTACTAAGCTGGAAGAAGTCCTCATTCCAAGCTCTGTTACCGAAATTGCCGAGAGTGCTTTTCAAGGATGTACTAATTTGAAAAGAGTGGTTCTTTCAAACAACCTTAACACTATTGGTAGCATGGCATTTAAGGATGCATCTTTAATGGAGGGTGTCTATATTCCGGCATCGGTTTCCTCTATTCCAGAAAATAATCAAATTTTTAAAGGGATGGCAAATAATAGTGTAATTTATTTGGGTTCAAGCGATTTAATTTCCTTGATGTTGCAGTCAAAGGCTAATCCAACCTCAACAAGCAATGGATTCGATTCAGAGAAAACTTCTCTGGCCGTTACCGATGGCGGCACCTTTGCGGCGGACACCAAGTTTGAGTCTGGCAAACTGGCAACTCCCATCAAAGAGGGCAGCATCTTTGATGGCTGGTACAAAAACGAGGGTTGTACCGGTACCGCTGTGACCACCTCCACAGCAGGAGAGACCTACTACGCCAAGTGGATCGAGCTGAAATCCGATGCTATTTCCATGGAGTACGGCTCCACCCAGACGCTCCCGACCATCGAGGGCGTCACCCTCTCCAACTGGCAGTCCAGTGACAGCACCATTGTCTCTATTGAGGACGATCAGCTCAAGGCAAACAAGGTGGGTAAAACCACCATCACCGCCACCGCCAGAACGGAGGCTGGCGTCACAGGGACGCTGACCGTCAATGTGGAAGTCACCCCCATGCGGATCATCTACGGCAAGGCAGACACAACGCAGAATGACGGCGGCATCGGCCGTCCGTACATCACCTACGCGCTGAATGAGGACGGCACCGCGCCCAAGTTCAGTGACCTGCTGGGCTTCTATCCGGTGAAAAAGGGCAGTCAGAACGGAACCTACGAGGCTGATATCGCTAAGGACAAGATCGACCTCAAGCCCGGCATGGGCGATGACGGCGATGTTTATTACAAGTACCAGAACGAGGGCGGCGGTGCCAGCGGCAATATCATCGAAACCGGAACCCTGCCTACTCACCCCACCACGGATGCGGAGGGCAACCCCCACAGCATCCGGGTGGAGCTGAAGCTGAAAAACCCCAACTACCGTTTCTGCACCGTGGGCACGAATTGGCAGCCGAGTGACACCATCATCCTCTATGTTACCTGCTATGAGGAAGGCATGAATGAGGTAGACCTCTATCTGGAGGGAGATGACAAGCCTCTGGAGACCTTTGAGGGAGACCGGGTGTACGAGTACACCGGCCAGGGCATCGTCCCCACCGCCCGTAACCTGACCACCCTGTACACCAAGGGCACAAGCACTGACCATTCCATCACATCCTTCACCGCCCACTTCCACGCAGTACAAGAGGGCACCGCCTTTAGCGGAACGCACCTGTACAATCAGACAAACTCCCATCTGACCGCCGATGCACTCAAGGCCATCGCTCCCACCGAGCTGGGCGTCTACTCCTTTGTCATCAATGGGTATAGCAAGGACACCAAGACCTACTGTTACGCCTCCCGGCGATACAGCATCGTCATGGGAAATCCCAAGGGCGAACCTACCTTTGACAAGGTCAGCAGCGGCGTGGAGCTGTCTACCATCACCCTGTCCGGCTCCATGAAGAACGCGGCGGGTATTGAGGTCGCGGGTACATTCTCCTGGGATGATGGCGACCAGACCTTGGAGCGCGGTAAGTCCTACGCCTGGACCTTTACCCCAGATGATACTGACCACTACAACAAGGCCACAGGTACGGCTGTGGTGTGGCCCAGCTCCTCCGGCGGAGGCTCCAGCTCCGGCCGTTTCACCGTCAGCGTGGACAGCGGAAAAAACGGCTCCGTCACCGTCAGCCCCAAGCGGGCCGAAAAGGGCGACACCGTAACCATCACCGTGAAGCCCAACGAGGGCTATGAGCTGGACAAACTGGTTGTCACCGGCAAGAATGGCGGCGAAGTCAAGCTCACCAACGAGGGTGGCGGCAAATACACCTTTAAAATGCCCGCCTCCAGGGTGGAGATTGAGGCGAGCTTCGCAAAAATTGAAACCGAGCCCAAACTCCCCTTTGCCGACGTGAGCAGCGGCGACTGGTACTATGACGCGGTGGTCTATGTATATAAAAACGGCCTCATGGACGGCACTGGCCCCGCCGCTTTTGCGCCCACTACAGTGCTGACCCGCTCCATGGCGGCCCAAGTGCTCTGGAACCTGGCGGACAGCCCTGCCGTCCCCGGTACGGCAGGCTTCACCGACGTGCCGTCGGACGCGTGGTACGCCGGTGCGGTGAACTGGTCGGCGGCCCGGGGGATTGTGACCGGGTACAGCACCGGGGCCTTCGGACCGGAGGACGCAGTGACACGGGAGCAGTTGGCGGCCATGCTGTACCGCTATGCGGGCACGCCGGAGCCCACGGGCAGTCTGGACGGCTTTAACGGCAAAGACGCGGTTAGCGATTACGCGGCAGATGCCCTGTGCTGGGCGGTGGACGAGGGTCTGCTGACCGGCAAGGGCGGCGGTTGGCTCAACCCCGCCGGCACCGCCACCCGTGCCGAGATGGCCGCCATTCTCATGCGCTTTACAGAATCCCACAACTAAGCACAGAAGCCCCCCGGACCAGGGATTAATTCTTCTAGGGACACAATGCGACCTCCGGACAACGCAGCCGGTACGGGTAAACAAAAAAGATAGTAAGTCATGAAGTTGACTTACTATCTTTTTTATCTTCTTAGTCCGCAAAAAGAGGAGTAGAGAGATAACGGTCACCTGTATCCGGCAGCAATGCCGTGATGGTCCTTGCCTCTATTTTCGGGCCGCTTGGCGGGTTGGAGCGCAGCCCAAACCGCAGCACCGGAAGAGATGCCAGCCAAAACGCCTTCGGATTGACCAAGCCCCTTACTATTGCCAGAGGTAGGCCCGATGATCACAGAACCGGGCTTTCATTTTCCGCTGGCCGCAGCATCGTCGATCATGGCTTTTGCGATACGGTCCTTGATGCTGCCAGCGGGATTGAAGTATTCGAGTTTGCCGAGCTGGTTGGCCTCCAGCCCTTCGCTCTGCTCAATAGGGACGAGATTCAGAGGCGGTGTTTTCCCGATCAATTGGTCCTCAAAATATAGATATTGCTCATTTTGTCAATAGGGCCGCTCCAAAAAGGCTATTGATTTTCCTATTAACCATGCGCTATAATAGGTTATAATGAGTGCAAGGAGACTTTAAAATGCTGATTTCTACGAAAGGGCGGTATGCACTGCGCGTTATGATTGATCTTGCTGAGCACCAGACGGACGGCTATATCCCACTGAAAGAAGTTGCTCAGCGGCAGGATATTTCAGAGAAATATCTTGAAACCATCATCAGGCTCCTTGTCAAAGCAAATATTCTCAGCGGACTGCGGGGCAAGGGCGGCGGATATAAATTGACAAAGTCGCCTGACCAGTACACTGTTGGCGCTATTTTACGACTTACGGAAGACTCCCTGGCGCCGGTTTCTTGTCTCGGACCAGGCGCAGCGGTCTGTGCCAGAGCAGCGGAATGCCGCACTTTACATATGTGGCAGGGTCTAGATAAAGTAATTAACGAATATCTGGACAATGTTACCATTGCAGATTTGATGAAGTCCGGTGCTGCTGGAGATAATTATGTAATTTGATTAGGTAACAGAATGAGCCGGTAGGATATCCTACCGGCTCATTTTTCCTCATATTGCTCCAAAAATCAGTGCTCTGTACCGTTTTTTTGCAACCGGGCACCGTATCTGGAAAACAGCGTGGATGTTGTTGAATATACTCTTTTTAATGCCGGGATTGCTTCGTTTCAACCCACAGAGCAGTGTTTTGTTTTCCTGACGTTTAGAACTGCCGCCTCCGTTGTCACAGATTGAGCCGTTCTCCGCAAAAAGGTTCCACCCTTTTCGCAAACTCCATCTGAGCCGTAACAATCCAAACAATACAGGGTGATATTACTGGTAAACTACAGGGGGGTATCTTTCCCTTGGAACCGATAGCTCGCGTCATTGAGCATAGCGGTGGAACCGCGTCATACTTCGAAATCTGATAGTCCAATGGATTTTTCATGGACCCAACTCTTTGTAACATTGGTCGAACACCTGCAAAAATTCGTCAAGCTCCTCTCGTGTTGTCAAATGACTGAGGCTCACTCGCCAGGAGGACAGCGCATTTTTTCGGTCCCCGCTGACGGCAAATACCGCTTTGGATGGCGTCCCCTCCGCAGAACAGGCCGACTTGACGGAAACACATACGCCCCGCTCACTCAAAACACGTTGAAATACCGTGCCTTTAAGCCCCTGAACACTGAGGTTGAGGATATGCGGTACCGCGCCTTCCGGACTGTTGATCCGGACTGCCGGATAGTGCAGCAGTGCAGTCTTTAGGTATTCGTTCAACTGCCGAACACAGCGGATTCGTTCTTCCTGCTGCGTCAGCGTCAATTGAAGCGCTTTTTCAATGGAAACAGCCAGTGCCAAAGCCGGCGTACCACTACGGTAAGGCGTCGTGCTGGAACCGCCGTGAGTCTGGGGCTCAATAATCAAACTGCTCTTTTTCAGGAGAAGCCCGCTGCCGTTGAGACCGTAAAACTTGTGAGGAGCGATGCTCATGGTGTCCACACCATCCATCACCAGCTCCGTTTTTCCTATCGCCTGGGTGGCATCCACATGAAGACGGCAGTTTGGAAAATCTTTTAGAATCTCCGTAATTTGACGGATTGGCTGCACTGTCCCCAGCTCACTGTCCACCGCGCAGACTGACACCAGGATCGTGTCCTTCCGCAGCAGATCACCCAGTTGCTCCAGGTCAATGGTTCCATCCCGCTGGATATCCAACAAATCTACTTCCCAGCCCTGCTGCTGTAAAGCCGTAAGTGTGCCGCCCACAGATGCGTGTTCCAGTACGGTGGAGATCATATGTCTGCCGGTACTTCGGGAAGCCTGGGCGATTCCCTTGATTGCCAGGTTGTTCGACTCGCTGGCTCCGGAAGTGTAGATAATCCCGGCGGGTTCCACACCGAGAAGTCCAGCAATATGATCTGTCACTCGGGCCATCTCCTCGCAGGCTGTACGTCCAGCGCAATGCGTTGAGTTCGGATTTCCGATATACGTTTGCTCCGCTTTACAAAATGCCTCTAGCACAGCAGGATCAACCGGTGTGTTGGCGGAGTAGTCAAGGTAAATCATGGCGTCTCTCCGGTAAAACTGTAATTTTGTCTCCAGAGTGAATCATCCCCTCCTGCAAAACAATGGCGAAAACCTTCTCCCGGCGCCACACTGTCTCCGATCCGCCGCCAAATCACACAGCTTGCATAGAACTCACCGCCAATTTAAGTAATCCTCAATTGGGTATCACCAGCTTAAAGCGTTGTTCCAACCGGGAGATTATTTAAAGTAATCCCTCTCGTTAAAATGTTGTCCGCAAAGCTCCTTACAGGAACGTTCAGTTAAGCGGATTTCACCTTTTCCACACTTTCTGCCCCACGGTTTTTCTGGTTGCAAAAGTGTGGCGATTCACACTTGTCCGGCACACCCGTCCATCATCAATGAGACCAAATTCGCCAACGCCGCCAATACCACCCCCAGCAGCCCGGCCCTGATACAGTTTTTCCATGTCCTCCCGGTGGAAGAGACGCTGTGTCCTCAAAAATTGATTCAGCATCGTTGCTTATGCCTCAATTCTTGTATTTCCACTCATTCAATCACTGCCTGACCTTTTGTGGTCAGAACCATACTTCCACTCGGAATCTGAGCAGAAAGACGCCGTAAATCGACCTCTGTTTGGGTCAGTTTCAGCGCACCGCAGCTTCCGCAGCAACAGGCGCCGCAGTGGTCATGTCCACCGTTCAACATATGGCTGTCCAAGCCTGAGCCTGTATTTTGTGAATCAGCGTTTCGTTGGCGGCGCCTGGCAGATCGTGCCGCCGCCAACAACGACATCTCCATCATACAGAACCACAGCTTGTCCAACGGTAACAGCCCTCTGCGGCACATCGAATTCCAGCCTAACACGGCCGTGTTGCTCCGGGTACACAGCAGCCCACTGTTCCGCCTGACGATATCGGGTTTTGGCCTTCACCCGCATGGGCTGCTTTAATTGCGGGATGGAGATCCAGTTCATATCTTCCGCAAGAAGCATACTGCTATACAGCGCGTTTTCCGGCCCCACTGTGACCGTATTGGCAGCCATATTCTTTCCGCAAACGTACACAGGTTCACCCATGGCAAGACCAAGTCCTTTTCTTTGCCCCAAGGTGTAACGGACAGCCCCGCAATGTCTGCCGACCGTCTGGCCCTCCAGATCAAGAAACGCTCCTGCCGGGTATTGTTTTCCGGTATACTGTTCCATAAACTTGACATAGTCCCCGTTCGGAACGAAGCAAATGTCCTGACTGTCGTGCTTCCGGGCGTTGCAGAAGCCCAACTGTTCCGCGATCTCTCTCGCTTCCTTTTTCATTTTGCCGCCCAAAGGAAACTGTATGTGGCTAAGCTGATCCTGTGTCAGCATATACAGCACATAGCTTTGATCCTTGCTGTCATCCAGCGCTTTTTTCAAAAGATACCTGCCGGACACTTCGTCATATTCAATGAGGGCATAGTGTCCGGTGGCCACATACTCCAGTCCCTTCTCTTCGGCAAAGCGAAGCAGTTTATCGAACTTCATATACCGGTTACAATCAATGCATGGATTCGGTGTCCCGCCCGACTCATATGTTCGGATGAACTTTCCGATGATCTGGTTCCTGAAGTCCATGGTAAAATCCAGCACTTCATAGGGAATATCCAGTTGAAACGCCACCTCACTGGCGTCGTCGATATCCTTCTGCGAGCAGCAGGTATGGAACTGACTCAAGCCGATGTCCGCGTTGCGGTAAAGACGCATGGTCGTTCCCTCGCAGCGATATCCTTGCTCACGCATCAGCCATGCCGCGACAGAGCTGTCCACACCGCCGCTCATTGCAATCAGGGCACTCTTTTCTCTATTAGCTGACATCTTCCTACTGCAGTTCTTCAGGAACCCACCACAGGCCGTCGTTGTTCTCCTCCAGATAGGCCTTAAATCGGTCAGAGTGATAAGCGTCCACAATGGCCTGCGCCCAGTCAGCGTTTTTGTTTCCTTCCTTGACAACAACCTGTAGGATAAGGTGATCAAGAATGTCCTCGGTTGCCAGTGCAGCAGAGGGGTCAATCCCGGCATTGTAAACAATGCTGCCGGTAATGATTACATAGTCAAAGTCCTGGATGGCTGCGGGGATGGTTAAAGACTTCATTTCCACAAATTCCAGATTCTTGGGGTTCTCCACGATATCATCCTGTGTCACGGCAGAGGGATCTACGCCGCTATCCAGAGTGATCCAGCCGATCTTTTGCAGCAGGACATAGGCCCGAGCGGTGTTGGAGGCATCGTTGGGGACGGCAATTTTTGCGCCGTCAGTCACTTCATCCAGAGATGTGTGGGTCCCAGAGTAAATACCGGCGGGAACGGTAGGGATGGGACTGATGGGAACCAGATCACCGTTGTTATTGGAGTTAAAGTTTTCGGCGTATGCCGTGTGCTGTTCCACGTTCACATCCACATCGCCGTCGTTCAGGGCGATATCGGCAGTCAGCAGGTCGGAAAAGTCGACTCCTTTCAGGGTGTAGCCCTGCTCCTCTAGGATGGGAACGATCGCTGCTTCGAACAATTCGGTGTAGGGACCTTGAGACTTGCCGTAGACGATCTCCGTCTTTGCGGCGGGATCGGCGGAGGATGCTCCAGAGGCCGGTGCGCTGTCCGTGGAGCTGTCACTGCCGCCGCAGGCAGTCAAACTCAGAATCAGAATCAGGGACACTACCAATGCAAAAAACTTCTTCATAGGATTAACCTTCTTTCACGACTCGACACTAATATGAATCACACATTATCTGTGCTCACGCAGACGGCGGGAAACACGGTTGCCTGCCATCTGCAATAGTTGTACCAGGATGACCAGAGCAATGACAGTAACTATCATCAACGGGGTATTCATCTTTTCATAACCATAGGTCAATGCCAGATCGCCGATACCGCCTCCGCCGCAGTAACCAGCCATAGCGGAGGCGCCCAACAGGCCGACGGTTCCTGTGGTCAAGGCCAGAACCATCGAACCCAGCGCTTCAGGCATCAGAAAACAGCGGATGATCTGCCAGGTTGTGGCTCCCATGGCCTGGGCCGCCTCCAGAATGCCTGGGGATACCTCCAGCAAACTGTTCTCAATCAAGCGGGCTAAATAGGGACTGATATAGACCACTAACGGAACCAAAGCGGCCGTGCTGCCAATCGTCGTACCCAGAATAGCGCGGGTAAGCGGCATGATGGTAACCAGCAAAATGATGAACGGAACACTCCGTACCACATTGATGTAGAGGCTGACGATACTGTGTAGAACTTTATTTTCCACAAGGCCGCCCTTGCGGCAGAGCACCAGCACCAAGGCGAGCAAGGTACCGATCACGGTGCCAATCAATAGTGCAATACCCACCATGTATAGTGTTTGACCGCCATTAAGCAGCAGTCGCTCGACAGATACCTTAAAAATCTTTGTTTCCAACAGAGCTTCCATCAGCCGAATACCACCCTTTCGCGGAGAACTCCAGCCGCGTCGATCTGTGCTTCGGCCTGGAGCAGCTTGTCATCGGAACCAAACATTTGCAGGATGAAAATACACATGATGCTTTCCCCAAACTCCTGAACGGTTGCACCAAGGATATTAACCTCCACGCCGGCAATCTGGCAAATCTCGGAAATGACCGGTTTTTTGACGCTGGCGCCGATAAATTTCAGCCGGTCAATCACGTAGTGCCGCGTTTCTGTCTGGAGCAAATCCAGAATGCTCTTGGGGATCTGATCGTTGATAACCGTGCGGACAAACTCCTGTGTCACCGGAGCATGAGGCTGGCTGAACACATCCAACACTGTTCCCTGTTCCACGATCTGCCCGTTTCCCATGACGGCAACCTTGTTGCAGATCATCTGGATCACCTGCATCTGGTGGGTGATCAGCAGAATTGTCACGCCCATCTTTTTGTTGATGCGCTTTAGGAGGCCGAGGATGGATTCTGTGGTCTTGGGATCCAGTGCACTGGTGGCTTCATCACACAGGAGAATTGCGGGTTCTGTTGCCAGCGCCCTGGCAATACCCACCCTTTGTTTCTGTCCGCCGGAAAGCTGAGTGACATAAGTATCTCGTTTGTCGTGCAGCTCCACGATATGGAGCACTTCTTTGACGCGTTCAGTGATCTTCTCCTTGGGGATGCCCTCCAGGATCAGTGGAATCGCAACATTCTGGAATACGGTTTTGGACTCCAATAGGTTGAACTGCTGAAATACCATGCCAATTTTACGGCGCATCTTCCGCAGCTCAGCTTTGGAGAGCGTGCTCAGTTCCCGGCCAGCCACGGTGACTGTGCCGGTATCCGGTTTTTCCAACTGGTTGACCATGCGGAGCAAAGTGGATTTTCCTGCGCCGGAGGAGCCGATAATCCCATAGATATCTCCTTTCTCCACATGAACCGACACATCCTTCAGCGCATCCACCGTACCGCTGGGGCCGACATATCGTTTGCTAATATGTTCTAATTGAATCATGGCTTCTCCTGCCTTCCAAGCCACCACAGGGCGTATCCCACATATAAGCCTGCTCCCAAGACAAGTGCATTCTCATCCAAATCAAAGTTTCCGTTGTGGAGGCTGTTCAATGTGCTGGGCAAGTCTGTGTTTGCTGTGCCAATATAGGCGTAGCACCCTGGTACAAAACGTTGATACTCAGCAAAGTTATCGCCGCCCAGGGACAAGGGGCGATTGGTGACGACCTGAATATGGTCTCCCAGCCCCTTTGCCACTTCTGCCGCCTCACGGCTGACCTGCGGATCATTAATCAGAGCGGAGGTAATATCCGACCAAATCACCCTGGCTTCCGCGCCACTGATGGCTGCAATCTGCTCCGCGGTCTGGTCGATCCACTCCCGCACCTGCAGACGCGTCTCCTGAGAGATCGTGCGGGTGGTCCCCTCCAGCTCCGCATATTCCGCAACGGCATTGTAGGTCGTTCCAGCAGCAAATTTCCCGACGCCGAGGAGCACTGGCTCCACAGGTGAAGAACGCCGGGCAACCAGTCCCTGGATCGCTACCACGATCTGACTGGCGGCATACAGGGCATCCGCGCCCAACTGCGGGGTGGAGACATGGGCCGCCTTGCCATGGACTAGGATACGGAAATGATCCACTGCGGCATTGTTCAGTCCGGGCGTAAGTCCAATGGTGCCAAGGGGCAGATCCGGAGCACTGTGCAGGCCCAGAATGCGCTCCGCGCCATCCAGGGCTCCGGCATTTATAAAATCCGGAGCGCCTTTGCCGGTCTCCTCCGCCGGCTGGAACAGAAAACGGAGCTCTCCACCAAAGCGGTCACGATTTTGGGAGAGGACTTTCGCGGCACCCAAGAGGCTTGCTGTGTGGGCATCGTGCCCACAGGCGTGCATGATTCCGTCTGTCTGAGAACGGTACTCCACATCGTTGGTTTCCTGAATGGGCAGCGCGTCAATATCCGCCCGTAAGGCTACGACTCCGCTGCCGCTTTGAGTGCCTCGCAAAATCCCCAGAACACCGGTAGCTCCGATCCGAGTATGCGAAATTTCGAACCGCTCAAGCTCCTGTTCGATCACCCCAGCAGTACGCCTTTCCTGTAGGGACAATTCCGGATGACGGTGAAAATCCCGACGTAAGTTAATCATATATTCTTTTTCAGCACATACCTGATCACGCAATTCATTCAAACTGATACCTTCTTTCGCTGGAATCCTTCCGGTCCAAAAAATTATTACGTTTGGGGACGCTTCCGTGCGTACATCGTCCGCACCTAAAATTTTTCCATAGCAGTTCTTTAAATATATATAGACTGCATCTTACGTTTCCTTCCGTGAGAAAATAAAGAGCGGGGCATCCGTTTCTCATGGATACCCCGCTTAATTGCACACAAAGCACAGCCTATCGTATCAAACGCAGGCGAGGTATGGAAATGATTCGATTTTTATAACAGTGCATAATTTGACACATACACATCATAGTCAAAATCCTTTCCAAAACATAAAATTGTGCTTTACTTCAAATTTGCAATCAGCATTTCACAGCGGCAAAGCCCTTTTCCAGGTCGGCAATGATGTCATCAATATGCTCGGTGCCGATAGAGAGGCGGATGGTGTTGGGCTTGATGCCCTGGTCGAGCAGCTCCTCAGCAGAAAGCTGGCTGTGGGTGGTGGTGGCCGGATGGATCACCAGGGACTTCACGTCGGCCACGTTTGCCAGCAGGGAAAAGATTTCCAAACTGTCGATAAACTTGTGGGCTTCCTCCTGACCACCCTTGATTTCAAAGGTGAAGATGGAGCCGCCGCCGTTGGCAAAATACTTCTCATACAGAGCGTGGTCGGGATGCTCGGGCAGGGAGGGATGGTTCACATGCTCCACCTTGGGATGGTTTGCGAGGAACTCCACGACCTTCTTGGTGTTCTCTGTGTGGCGGTCCAGACGAAGAGACAGGGTCTCCACACCCTGCAGCAGCAGGAAGGCGTTGAAGGGAGAGATGGCGGCGCCGGTATCCCGCAGCAGGATGGCCCGAATGTAAGTAACAAAAGCGGCGGGACCGACAGCGTCCACAAAGCTGACACCGTGGTAGCTGGGATTGGGGTTTGCAATGGGCGCGTACTTGCCGTTGGCCTTCCAGTCGAACTTGCCGGAGTCCACGATGATGCCGCCCAGTGTGGTGCCGTGGCCGCCGATGAACTTGGTGGCGGAGTGGAGCACAATATCAGCGCCGTGCTCAATAGGGCGGACCAGATAGGGCGTGCCGAAGGTATTGTCGATGACCAGAGGCAGACCGTGCCTGTGGGCGATGGCGGCAATGGCGTCGATGTCTGGAATGTCAGAGTTGGGGTTGCCCAGAGTCTCCAGATAAATTGCCTTGGTGTTATCCTGAATGGCATTTTCCACTTCTGTAAGATCATGAGAGTTGACGAAGGTAGTGGAGACACCGAACTGGGGCAGGGTGTGGGCCAACAGGTTGTAGCTGCCGCCGTAAATGGTCTTCTGCGCCACGATGTGGTCGCCAGCCTGGGCCAGCGCCTGAATGGTATAGGAGATGGCGGCGGCACCAGAAGCGGTAGCCAGAGCCGCCACGCCACCCTCCAATGCTGCGAGGCGCTTTTCCAGCACATCCTGGGTAGAGTTGGTCAGGCGGCCATAAATATTACCGGCATCCGTCAGCCCGAAGCGGGCCGCCGCATGGGCGCAGTTGCGGAAGACATAGGAAGTGGTCTGGTAAATCGGTACTGCACGGGAATCCGTAGCGGGATCGGGCTGTTCCTGACCAACGTGAAGCTGCAGGGTTTCAAACTTATAATTGTTATTCATGGTTTATACCTCTTTCAGTTTATAGTTTGATTTTAGATACAAAAAGACCGGGGCGTTATTCGCTCCCGGACAAAGAGATATGGCCATGTAATGATCTTATTAAATCACAACAAAGTGAGTGGAGGACATACCGATCCACCCGGCCAAATCCAGTGCCCGGGAGTTCAGCATTCGTCCACAGCGGAAATTGCTGCGCAACAGTTGTTGAAACAGATTGCTCATTTTGCACGCCCCTCTAAAACCAATTTACTCAGTTGGTTTATGGGATTATACTACCACCTATTTCCTATGATGTCAATAGGTAATTTCATGATTGATTGATCTGGTATAAAGACCTGTTAAAGAACCGACCAGAGCAAAAAAGGAGCCATTCACACGAACGGCCCCTTTTCCTTGCTTATGAAATGCACGATTGCTGAATATTTTGAATAATATGCTCCATCAGCGCCACCCGGCGGAACGGGGTCATGAGGTAATAACCGTCGGTGTAGGGGAAGATCTCTTTGGCAATCGCCGTCGAAACGGTGACCGCCAGAGCTTCCGCTGCATCACGGTCCTTCCCCTCATATAAATGAATGATCTCATCGCACACCCGCATGCCTGAAATCTCATTGTTCAGAAAACAGGCGTTTCGGTGGCTCACCACGGGGAATATCCCGCCCAGAATCTTGCCCCGCAGAGTCTTGTGTGCCAATTTCAGGTTGTCCAGCGCCTCGGCGGACAACACCGGCTGTGTCAGAAAGCCGGAAACACCACATGCCTCTTTCTCCTGTGCCCGCCGCAGTTCCACATCAAAATTGCGGGCGTTCAGATTCAGAGCGCCATAGATACGAAAGGGGGTACGCAGGGTATTTTCATTCAGCATATGGACAAAGCGGGCCAGCTTGCGGGAGTTGAAATTGAATACGCTTTTGACTTCGTTCCGATCCTCGGTAGGGATAGGGTCGCCGGTGACCACCAGCACATTGTGTACCCCTTCCATGGACAAGCCCAAAAGCAGAGCCTTGGTAGCATTCAGATTGCGGTCACGGCAGGTCATATGGGGCAACGGCTCTATACCAATATCCCGCTTGATTTTACAGGCCAACAGGCTGCTGTCCGCCCGTGGGCGACCGATGGGACAATCTGCGATCGTCACCGCATCGGCCCCCGAGCCCCGCAAGGCCTGCACCCCCTCCCAAAAGCCCGCGCTGTCGTCATCTACGGGTGGGTCCAGTTCCACGGCAATGACACGCTTACCCGCCTCCAACTTCTCCCAAAGGGAGTTGGACGCATTGGCCGCAGGTTTGAGCAGCTTTTTCGGAGCAGAAACGGTGCACTTAGGAAGCGGCTCTTTCAAAGCCTGCGCCGTCTGGGCAATATGTTCCGGCGTAGTACCGCAGCAGCCGCCTACGATGGAGGCGCCAGCCTGAACGATTTGTGCAATCTGCCCTGCAAAGTAGTCAGGCTGACCGCCGAATACCGTGCGGCGGCCCAGCACGGTGGGGTAACCGGCGTTGGGCATGACAGTCAGAGGCTTATCGCTCAGCTCCAGGGTCTGAATGTATTTCAGCAAATGGCGGGGGCCAGAAACACAGTTAAAGCCCACTGCATCCACCCCAGCCAGTTCCGATGCAAAGCGATACAGCTCGCTGCCCAAACGTCCGGCGCTGGTCATCCCACTATGGTCCACGGCAAAGGAAACCATAAGAAACGCATCCGGATTTTTTTCCTTCAACCAACCAGCCAATTCCGGGAGCCCCTCGTCACCAGACAGCGTTTCCACCAAAAAATGGGTCACCCCCTGTTCCAGAAACCACTGCGCCTGCGTCTGGTATAGATCTGCCGGGGCGCGGCTGTGGTCACGGGGCGCGGGGCCCAGATCTGCAAATACATAAGCCCCATAGGGTTGAGCGGCTTGCCGTGCCAGGTGGCAGGCCGCATTTACGATGTCGCAGGCGGTTTCATCGTTCCCATCGGAGAGATCTCCACTGATGGCAAAGGTATTGGTCTTGATGGCCCGGCAGCCGGCCTGCAAATAAGCGCGGTGGATGCGCAGAATTTCCTCCGGGCGGGTCAGGTTGGCCCGTTCACAGCGTTCCTCAGCCCGGCCCGGATGGGCGGCGAAATAAGTGCCCATAGCCCCGTCAAACAGCAATGGCTTTCCCTGCGATAAATAGGTGCGGATATCCATCATCCCATGACCTTTCTGGTGATCTCCACCGACTGGTGGGCATCCTTGGCGTAGTAGTCCGCATTCATTTGTTTGGCGTATTCCGGCGTCACCACCGCGCCGCCCACAAAGATGACCGGGGGCTCCTCCATAGTGTGCAGCAACCGGATGGTCTTTTCCATGGCGGGCAGTGTGGTGGTCATCAGGGCGGACAGGCCCACCAGGCGCACCCCCTGCTCCTGAACCGTCCGCAGGATGGTCTCCGGCGGCACATCCCGGCCCAGGTCCAACACCTCGTAGCCGTAATTTCCCAGTACGGTTTTCACAATATTTTTGCCAATGTCATGAATGTCGCCCTGCACAGTGGCAACGATGAGTTTTCCCTTCTTCACGGGCACACCGCCCTTGGCGGCGATAGAGCTCCGGATGACCTCGAATACTGCCTGTGCCGCCTGGGCGGCGCTGAGCAGCTGGGGCAGGAATGCCGTACCCTTGTCATAGTCCTCTCCCACCTTGTCCAGTGCGGGGATCAGGTGGTTTTCTACCAGAGACAGCTCATCCTCGGTCTCCAGCGCTTTGGCAGCCAGCTTTCCGGCATCGGCCTTCAACCCACGGATGACCGCATCGCCCAACGTCAGGGCATCCGCCTTCGGCGCTGCCTGCACGGCAGGGGACTCCGCCGCGAAACGGGCAACATAGGCTCGGCACTCCCGATCCTCTCCGGAGAGTACACGGTACGCCGCCACCGCGTCCATCATCTCCGTTTGATTTGGGTTGATGATGGGCAGAGTCAGCCCGGCATGCATGGCCTGAATCAAAAAGTTCTGCGTGATCAGCTTGCGGTTGGGCAGGCCAAAGGAGATGTTGGACACGCCCAGCACCACCTGCAGCCCCAGCTCCTCCCGGATGGTCCGCACCGCTTTCAACGTCTCCGCAGCCTGCTCCTGCTGGGCCGAGACCGTCAGGGTCAGGCAGTCAATCCACACATCCTCTCTGGGGATGCCGTGGTCCAAAGCAGCCTGCAGAATGCGGCGGGCGATGGCTACCCGCTCTTCCGCTGTTTTGGGGATGCCGTTTTTATCCAGCGTCAGACCCACCACGGACGCGCCGTACTTCTTCACAATAGGCAGCACACGCTCCAGAACCTCCGGCTCTCCGTTGACAGAGTTCACCGCAGCCTTGCCGTTATAGACCCGCAGCCCTGCCTCCAGTGCGTCCGGGTTGGAGGAATCGAGCTGAAGCGGCACAGCGATCGCGCTTTGCAGCTTCTTTACCACTCTGGGCAGCATAACCACTTCATTCACACCGGGGAAGCCTACGTTCACATCCAGGATGTCCGCTCCGGCATCCTCCTGCTGGACACCCACATCCAGGATATAGTCCAGGTCATTTTCCAGCAGTGCCTGCTGGAAACGCTTTTTCCCGGTGGGGTTGATACGCTCGCCAATCACCCGCACACCATTCAGTCGGATGGGTGTCACAGGGGTACAGACAAGACCGGTGTTGTTATAGTGCCGGGATACGGGCTTTTTTCCTTCCAGAACTGCCGTCAGCCGACGAATGTATTCCGGGGATGTACCGCAACAGCCGCCCACGATGGAGATACCAGCCTCCACGCAGGTCAGCAGAGCCTGGGCAAAGTCCTCCGGTCCCATATCATAGTGTCCATCCACCGGGTCCGGCAGGCCCGCGTTAGGCTTGGCAATGACCGGCAGGCGGGTATTCTCACACAGTTCTTTCAGCAGCGGCGCCAGCAGGTCTGGCCCCAGCGAACAGTTCAGTCCAATAGCGTCCGCACCCAGGCCCTCCAGTGTACGGGCCATGGAGGCGACCGTACAGCCGGTGAAGGTCCGGCCGCCGGCATCAAAGGACATGGTGACAAACACCGGCAGGTGGGCGGCCTCCTTGGCCGCCAGCAGGGCAGCCTTGGCCTCGTACAGGTCTGTCATGGTTTCCACCACGATTAAGTCCGCGCCGGCCTTTGCACCAGCTTCCGCCATTTCGCGGAACAGGTCATATGCCCGCTCAAAAGACAGCGTACCCATAGGCTCCAACAGCTCGCCAAGCGGGCCCACATCCAGCGCCACCAGGGTCCCGGTACCGGCCGCCGCTTTCTTTGCCACGGCGATGGCCGCACCCACGACCTCCTCCACACTGTGGCCCGTCTTGGCCAGCTTTAAGCCGTTGGCACCGAAGGTGTCTGCATAAATCACCTGGCTTCCGGCGGCGATGTACTCTTTATAGACGGAATCCAGCAGCTCCGGCTCCGTCAGATTCAGCAGCTCCGGCCGGCCTTGGGGAGACAGTCCCCGCTGCTGGAGAACGGTGCCCATAGCGCCGTCCAGGATCAAAAATTTGTTTTGAGGTATCTCAATTCCCACAGTGTTTTCCTCCCACGCGCAATTTGCAGGTCTCACGCATCGAACAATATGTGCATCCACGGATGCGGGCCATCTGGGGCCAGTCGGACAAGCCGATGATGGCGGTGACTGACTTGGATGGGTTCATCAAATAGCTCTCTGTTACATACAGTCCAAGCCGCCTTTGGGTATCCAGTGCGGCGCAGATCTTCGGCTGCAAAGACAACGGCAGATCTCCGTACCCGGGACTGAACCGGTCCGTTCTGTAGCGGTTCGGAAGACAATGCGCCAGTTCCTGCTCCACCTGGTCGCACCCGGCCTCCACCCAGGCGCTGCCGCAGGCAGCCAGAATGACTGCCCTGGACATATCACGAGCCTGTTCCCCACGCAAGAGGGCTTCAAACTGTGTCCCCAGAGTACACGCCATCAGCACGGCCTGATCGCACTGCTCCAGCATTTTCGCTGCGTCCGCGCCCGGAAGGACCAGCTCGGCCTCCGGCAGCAGGAATCCGGCCTCTGTTTTTTGAAGGGAACACACGCGGTAGGTGTATCTGGGCTGTATAGCAGCCGTTAACTTGTCTGCGACAGCAGCCACACTCGCTCGAATGGACTCGGCTGCTTGTCCGCCGATGCCCAGATAACGCAACGCCTCGTCCACATTCAGCTCCACACGTTTCCCCTCCTTTTTCTTCTCTTATTACTGCTTCCATGCAGCGCAAGCTTTCCCACCAATCAATATGGATTAAATTAGTATAGCAACAATCTCCTACTACGTCAATGGGTTATCCGGCTTCGGTTTACTTGTTTTGCACGAAACCTACTTTGCGCACCTATAAAATTATATAAAGAGGGCGGTTGTCTCTCATTCCCCGCCCTCTCGCACAGCTCGGTTCCATTTGTATCCCTATAATCCTCAACAGAAAAAGTTCCGTGTGTTTCACTTAATCTACATATGTTGTTTATCTTGACATTTGTTTTTGTCTGTGCTACACTTCTTCCCATCCCAGAATAAGGAGCGGATCCCATTGAAACAAACCAGCCAGCCCCGGGAAGATCTGCGGCAGCGCCGTACCCGGAAGCTCCTCGCCGACGCCCTGCTCTCCCTGCTGGAGGAGCGTCCGCTGAGTGAAATCTCGGTGGTGGATATCTGCCAGCGCGCCATGGTCCACCGCACCACTTTCTACGCCCATTTCGATGACAAGCTGGCCCTGCTGCGCTATGCTGTGGACGAACTACAGAAATACTTCGAGCCGGTGGACCCCTCCCTGGACCCACGTACCGGGCCCCGGGAGTATTTTATGGTCCTTTTTCACAACGCGCTCTCCTTCCTGAAGTCCCACAGGGGGATGTTCCTCACCGTCCAGGGCGCAGCAGAGTTCTACGTGCTGGACGAGATCATTACGGATGCGCTGAAGCGAAAGCTGTCGGAGAGCGCCCCGGCCGCCGGGTTTGACCCGGAGCTGACGGCCCGCTTCTATGCCGGCGGCCTGCTCGCCCTGATCCGCTGGTGGCTCTCCAGCGGTGCAGACGTTCCAGACGAAGTGCTGCTTCGGCATGTAGAGCACTTCATTCCTCAACCCGAGCTCCCGGTTTAGAAAGGCGGAATCCCACCCATGTCACAAACATCAAGCTCTGAAACCCCTGTAACCAAGCTGGCGCGGTTCATTGTCGACAAGCGAAAGGCCTTCTTTCTGGTCTTCCTGGCGGCGGTACTCTTTTGCGGCAGCTCTATTGACAAGGTGGTGGTCAACAATGACATCACCTCTTATCTCCCCGCCGAAACCGAGACCCGACGGGGGCTGACCCTTATGGACGAGGAGTTCACCACCTACGCCTCCGCTCAGGTCATGCTCTCCAATGTGACCTACCGCCAAGCCGAAAAGGTAGCCGCTCAATTAGCGGAGCTGGATGGCGTGTCCTCCGTCGCCTTTGACGACAGTACCGACCACTTTAAGGACTCCTCCGCCCTCTTTTCCGTCTCCTTTACCGGTGAGGAGGGCAGTCCGGAGGCGGACGCCGCCCTCGCGGCCGTAAAGGAGCTGGCAGCGCCCTACGATCACTACGTCTTCCCCAGCGGCGATCCGTACGACTCAGACAGCCTTATGCAGGAGATGACGGTCATTCTGGCCATTGCCGCCGCCGTCATCGTAGCGGTACTCCTGTTCACCTCCAAGAGCTATCTGGAGGTCCTGGTCTTTCTCATTGTGTTTGTGGTCTCCGCCATCCTCAACATGGGCACCAACTTTCTCTTTGACTCGGTTTCCTTCATCACCAACGCCATCGCCGTGGTGCTCCAGCTTGCCTTGGCCATCGATTACGCCATTATCTTCTGCCACCGCTATATGGAGGAGCGGGACAACGGTCTGGACGCCCGAGAGGCGGACATTGCCGCCCTGAGCAAGGCCATCGTGGAGATCTCCTCCTCCTCCCTCACCACTATCTCCGGCCTGGTGGCCCTGATGCTGATGCAGTTCCGCATCGGCTTCGACATGGGTATCGTCCTGTCCAAGGGCATTGTCTGCTCCATGCTGTCGGTGTTTCTGCTCATGCCCGGTCTGCTGATGCTTTTCAACCGGGGCATCGAAAAGACCCGCCACAAAAACCTAGTGCCCTCCATCGCAGGCTGGGGCCGCCTCATCATGAAGCTGCGCTTCGTGCTTCCGGCGGTGTTCGCCGTGTGCGTCATCGGCGGCATTTACTGCTCCAACCAGTGCGACTATGTATTCTCCACCAATTCCACCAACTCAGGCAACCGTCCGGAGACCCGTATTGCCATGGACAAGATCAACGAGACCTTCGGCTATACCAACACCATTGCCGTACTGGTTCCCCGTGGGGACTACGACAGCGAGGGTGCGGTGCTCCGCCGGGTGGAGGCCCTGGACAACGTGACGACCGCCACCGGCTTGGCCAACATTGAGGTGGAGGACGGCCGCTACCTCACCGACAAGCTGACCCCCCGGCAGTTTGCCGAGCTGGCGGGCGTGGACATCGAGCTGGCCCGGCTGCTCTACCAGGCTTACGGCCTGAGCGTGGAGGAATACGGCGCTATCTTTCAGGACACGGACGACTATTCCGTGCCCCTGCTGGATGTGTTCCAGTTCCTGCTGGAGCAGAAGGACAAGGGGGTTATCCGCCTGAGCGGAGAGCAGGCCAGCCAGGTGGAGGAATTGCAGGATACCCTGGACGACGGACTCCAGCAGCTCCAAGGGGAACAGTGGACCCGGATGGTCTTTACTGCCGATCTCCCCGAGGAGGGGGCGGAGACCTATGCCCTCCTGGACCAGATCCGCGCCATTGCCGCGGAATACTACGGAGACGATGTGGTGCTGGTGGGCAATTCCACCAACGCCCGGGATCTGGCCGCCTCCTTCACCGGGGACAACCTGAAAATCAGTGTGCTCACCGTGCTCTTTGTGGTGGTCATCCTGCTGTTTACCTTCAAGTCCGCTGGGCTGCCCATCCTGCTGGTGCTCACCATCCAGGGCTCCATTTGGATCAACTTCTCCTTCCCCTTCCTGACGGGCACCAACCTGTTTTTTATGAGCTACCTGATTGTCAGCGCCATACAGATGGGCGCTACCATTGACTACGCCATCGTCATCACCAACCGCTACTTACAGCTCAAGACCGTGCTTGACCGTCGGGCCGCCGCCGTGGAGGCGCTCAACCAGAGCTTCCCCACCGTGCTTACTTCCGGCTCCATCATGACTGTGGCCGGCTTTCTCATCGGCAAGCTGTCCACCGACACCATTATCTCCTCCATCGGCGATACCCTGGGCCGTGGCACCCTGACCTCCATCGTCCTGGTCATGACTGTGCTGCCCCAGCTCCTGGTGCTGGGCGACGCCCTTATCGAGCGCACCGCCATTACCCTCAACCGGGACCGGAAACAGCGCTTCCAGAACGGCACCATGCGTTTGGACGGACACGTCCGGGGCCACGTGTCCGGTTTCATTGACGGCGAGTTCAAGGGCGTGCTCCACGGCAGCGTGGATGCCCTCATTGAGAGCAAGCGGCAGGAACTGGATGAAACGGAGGAATAACGCCATGATGAACTATGCAAAACGGGGCGCCGCCCTGCTGCTGGCCCTGGTATTCTGCCTGGGACTGCTGCCCCCCGCCGGCGCGGAGGGGGATACCATCACCATTCATGATGCCAGCGGGCTGCTCAAGCTGGCCCAAAGCTGCACCTCGGATACCTGGTCTCAAGGGGTAACCGTGGTGCTGGCCGCCGACATTTCCCTGGCTGGTACCGGCTTTTCCACCATTCCCGTGTTCCGCGGCACCTTTGACGGGGCCGGACACACCATTTCCGGCTTCGCCTGGCTGGACAAGGGTTCCAAGGTAGGCCTGTTCCGCACGCTGGGCGAGGGGGCTGTCGTAAAAAATCTGATTCTGGACGGGGTAGTGGCCCCTGGCGGCTCCCAGTCGCAGGTGGGCATCCTGGCCGGTGAGAACCACGGCACAGTGGAACAAGTCACCGTCACTGGCGATGTGACGGGAGATGAGGACGTGGGCGCACTGGTAGGCGTCAACGGGAGCTCCGGCGTGGTGCGGAGCTGCACCAACCGGGCCTCTGTCACCGGAAACACCAACAGCGGCGGCATTGCCGGGCGCAATGAGGGCATGATCCAGAGCTGCACTAACCTGGGGGAAGTCAACACTGGTGGAAACGATGCCGCCACCAACAGCGGAGGCATCGCCGGGCGCAATACCGGCACCGTGGCCGACTGCACCAATCACGCCGCTGTGGGCTACGCCCACACCGGATACAACACCGGCGGCATCGCCGGGATTCAGAACGGCGCGCTGCTTCGCTGCTTCAACGATGGTGAGATCCTGGGGCGTAAGGACGTAGGGGGCATCGTGGGCCAGTTTGAGCCCTACGTGACCCTCACCTACGGAGAGGACCCCATGGAGCGGCTGGACGGCGCCCTGGCCTCCCTTTCCACCCTCATGACTCAGCTCTCCGGCCAAATCCATTCCTCAGCCGGAGATGCAGTGGACGATATCTCCGCTATCCATGGCTCCCTCTCCGCCATCCAGGACGTAATCCACGGAACGGGCAGCGATTTCAACACAGACACCTCAGCCGCCGCCGACCAGGTCTACGACGCGGTCCAGACCATCAACGGGGCCATGAGCGGCCTGCTGGACGAGGTGGACCGCCTCACCCGGCGGGCCAGCGCCGATCTGGACGAGGTGGGCAACCAGCTCACCGCCCTACGCAAGGGGCTGAAAAATCTGACCGGCACTCTGGAGGACAGCCTGTCCGACACCGGAGACAGTCTCTCCTCCACGCTGGACGCACTGGAGCGGGAACACAGCGGTCTTGTGTCGGAGCTGCGTCAGATCGCGGACGAGACCGACCGGCTGGAGTCCTTTGTCAAGGACGCCCTCCAGGCTGCGGCCCGCCTGGATCTGGCTGGCATCCTGGATGCCTATAAGCGCTGGGATGTGGGTTCCATCGATTTCAACGGGCACCTCAGCCGCATCAGCGGCCATCTGGAGGCCATGGGCTCCGACACGTTCCACTTGGCGGACCGTCTGACAACACTGTGGCAAGAGGCCGGAGATGAGATGGGCGACGCCCGCCGTGACATGGACCGGGCCGCCCGGGCACTGGAAAAGGCCCTCGATGCCCTGAACGGCCATGTCAAGGACTTCAGCCAGGGCAGCGTGGAGCAGCTCCGGGTGGTTAACAGCCAGGCCGATATCATCGAGGATGTCCTGAACGGCTATCTGGACACCTTGGGCGACAAGGGACAGGAGCGCCTGGACGAGCTGGACGGGCACTTGGATGACATCAGCCAACGGGTGGATCAGATGACCCAGGGGGCCGGCCAGACCAACCAGGAGCTGCATGCCACCACCACTGCTATCATCGGGCAGCTTGACGAGGCCCGGAAAGCCATTGTGGAACTGACCGAGGTTCCGGAAAAGACGGTGAAGGAGAACACTTCGGCCGAGGGGGCCCAGAGCGGCCCGGGCCGGGTGGTAGGCTGCCGGAATGAGGGCGGCATCCAGGCCGACACCAACGTGGGCGGCATTGCGGGAGCGGTCTCCCCTGAGCTCTCCCTGGACCCCGAGGAGAATCTGGAGCTGGACAGTGAAAATCTGCTGGTGGATACCACCGCTCTGCTCAAAGCGATCCTCTACCAGTGTGACAACCGTGGCCCCGTCACCGCCAAGAATGAGTGCGCCGGCGGTGTCCTGGGCCGGGGCGAGGTGGGCGCTGCCCTCTCCTGCACCAGTATGGGACCCGTGGGGGCCGACGACGGCTCCTTTGCGGGCGGTATCGCGGGGCTCTCCCGGGGAGTGCTCCGCTCCTGTGCCGCCCAGGCCGACGTAACCGGGGACAGCAGCCTGGGCGGCATTGCCGGCGAGGGCAGGGATATCGCGGACTGCATCGCCATGACCCGCATCGACGGCAGCGGCGAACGTCTGGGCGCGGTGGCCGGCTGGGCTGACGGCACAGTTTCCGGCAACTATTACCTTCAGGAGAAGGCAGTCGGAATTGACGGCATCGACTACGCCGGGCAGACCGCCCCCCTCTCCTTTGGCGCCTTCTCCGCCCTGGAGGGCATTCCGGCGGACTTTCTCACCTTCCGCGTCACCTTCCAGGCCGGGGAGCAGGTGGTGGACACAGTGGAGGTGCCCTACGGCGGCAGCCTGGACCCCGCCGCCTTCCCGGAAGTACCCAGCGACGGCGGGCGCTATGGCGCCTGGGCTCCCTTTGACCACAACCACATCACCCGGAGCCTGACGGTGGAGGCAGTCTACGAGGACTGGGTGACCACTATCTCCTCCGGCGGAGAACGCCCCCTGCTTCTCGCCGAGGGAGCATTCTCTCCCGACGCACGGCTGGAGCTGGCACAGCGGCCGGAGCCGGTAGACGGCGCTGCCGCCTATGACTACCAGATCACGGACGGGGCGGAGCTCCCTGACACCGTGACGCTGCGGGTATGCGCCGACGGTCTTAGGGGCTCTGTGCGCGCTGCCCTGCTTCAGGACGGCTCCGCCGTCCCTATCGAGGCGGAGCGGGATGGCAGCTATCTGGTGCTCACCGCCCCCACCGCCGGTACTCTGCTGCTCAGCGCCTCCGGAAGCGGAACCCTTCTCCCCTGGGTACTGGCCGCCGCGGCTGCGGCGGTACTTCTCGCCCTGCTGTTCCTCCGCCGCAGACGGAAAAAAACAAACGCAGCTGCCTCTGTTTAGGCCAAAACAGCGCCCCGTGGCAAAAGCCATGGGGCGCTGTTTCATGCTACAGCAGCAAAAGAAGGGTGCCGCAGGTGAGCACGAGCAGCCCGGCGGCAGCCCGGCGGCTCAGCCGCTCACGGAGCACCAGGCAGGAAAAGCCAACCGTCACCAGAATGCTCAGCTTGTCGATGGGGGCCACAACGCTGGCCGGCCCCTCCTGGAGCGCCCGGTAGTAAAACATCCAGGACAGCCCGGTAGACACGCCGGACACAGCCAGAAACCCCCAGTTTTTCCGGCTCAGCGCCGGAATCTCCCGCTGGAGCCCCAGCCCGAGCACCAGAGCCCAGGCCATTGCCAGCACCACCATGTTGCGGATGGCGGTGCCGACATAGGAGTCCACGCCGGTCATGCCGACCTTGCCCAGGATGGAAGTCAGGCTGGCGCACACGGCGGAGAGCACCGCCCAGGGCAGCCACCCCCAGCCGGAGGAGGCCCGTTCCCGGGGCTTCCGCTGGAGCATCCCCAGGGTGCCGGCCAGGATCAGCCCCATCCCCAATAAAGTATTCCAGTGGGCCGCCTCTCCCAGTAACAGGATGGAGAGCAGCATGGTCAGCACAGTGCTGGATTTATCCACGGGGGCCACCTGGTTGACCTCTCCAAGCTGGAGCGCCCGAAAATAGCACAGCCAGCTCCCTCCGGTGGCCAGACCGGACAGGATGAGAAACAGCCAGCTCCGCGGTTCAAGTGCCCCGACTGCGCCGCTGGAGCCCGCCACCCAAACCATTGCCCAGCCGAAGAGCGCCACCACAATGGTGCGCAGGGCCGTGGCCAGATGGGAATTGACCCCCTCCATGCCCAGCTTGGCCAAGACGGCGGTCACTCCCGCAAAGAACGCGGAGGCAAAGGCATATAGAATCCACATACGCGCCTCTGGTCAGCCCTGGCCGCTGTAGTCCCTCCAGCGGCCGCTGACGGACTCAATACAGATTTTCCAGATGGCCACCCGGGCAAAGCTGTCGTCAATCACCTGTTCCACCCGCTCCAGGCAGTCCGGGCTGTACTTGCGGCAGAGAGCCCAGAGGGCCTCCCGCATCTCCGTCTCGTCTGTGACCTCTCCGGCGGTGCCGCGTACCACTGCGCACTGGTACTCCGTCTCATAGATGGCCTGGATCACCCGCTGGTGTCCCACCGCGGTCAGGCAGACCTGCGGATGGGTCCGCAGACAGTCCACCTTCTCCCCTGCCTTTGCGCAGTGGAAATAGATCTTCTCCCCCGCCCGTACCCCGTTGAGGGGGATGCAGTAGGGCTTTCCCTCTCCATCAGTCATGGCCAGAACCATGTATTCACACTGATCCAGAGCCTCCAGCCCCTTCTCCGGATTTGCGTCTCGCTTCATCGTGTTTCCCTCCTTTTTTCTAATCATACCGCCAGATCACCTGGTGGGCAATAAAAATATTTTTGCAAAACCTATTGACATTTGAACAACTAAGCATATAATAACACATGAACAATAGCTCATATGTTTTAGAAAGGATGTGATCGGATGCCGGAACCCAAGGATGTGGAACGCTGCGAGTACATGCATGTGCATGAGGCCATCGTGAACCAGGTCAACCAGAACATGCCGGATGAGGAGGTTCTCTACGACCTGGCGGAGCTGTTCAAAATCTTCGGCGACTCCACCCGCATTAAAATCCTGTACGTCCTCTTTGAATCAGAGATGTGCGTCTGCGACATCGCCCAGCTCCTGGGCATGACCCAGTCCGCCATCTCCCACCAGCTCCGCTCTCTCAAGCAGAGCAGGCTGGTCAAGGCCCGCAGGGAGGGCAAGACCGTATTCTATTCTCTGGCCGACGGGCACGTGCGCACCATATTGGACCAGGGGATGGAGCACGTGGCGGAGCTGCTGCCTCTGCATATTCTATAAAGAAATGGAGACTTTACCATGAAAAAGCACTTTAAGCTCATTGATCTGGACTGTGCCAACTGCGCCGCCAAGATGGAGGCCGCTATCAAGAAGCTGGACGGCGTCCACGACGCCACCGTCAGCTTCATGACCCAGAAGCTGACTCTGGACGCCGACGACACCCGGTTCGATGAAATTCTGAACGAGGTCGTCAAGGTGTGCAAAAAGGTGGAGCCAGACTGTACCATCGTCCGCTGACCACACCAGGGACGGCCTACGGCGGCCGTCCCGGATTTTTTCAAAGGAGCGATGTCCTATGTCCAAGAAGCAGAAGCGAATGCTCTTCCGCGTCCTCGCCAGCGCAGTGCTCTTTGCGGTCGCACTTCTCCTGCCCACGGAGGGATGGCTGCGGCTGTTCACCTTTCTGATCCCCTATGCCGTCATTGCCTGGGATGTCCTGTGGCGGGCCGTGCGCAACATCGCCCACGGCCAGGTCTTTGATGAAAACTTTCTGATGTCCTTGGCCACTGTGGGCGCCCTGGCCACCGGCGAATACCCCGAGGCCGTATTCGTCATGCTGTTCTACCAGGTGGGCGAGCTCTTCCAGAGCTATGCCGTAGACCAGTCCCGCAAGTCCATCACCTCCCTGATGGATATCCGGCCCGACTACGCCAACATTGAGGTGGACGGTCAGCTCCGGCAGGTAGACCCCGAGGATGTGGCGGTGGGTGACACCATCGTCATCAAGGCCGGCGAGCGCATCCCCCTGGACGGCGTGGTGCTGGAGGGCACCTCTAATGTGGACACTGCGGCCCTCACCGGCGAGTCCCTCCCCCGGGAGGCCCAGCCCGGCGACGATGTGATCTCCGGCTGTGTCAACCTGTCCGGCCTGCTGCGGGTTCGGGTCACCAAGGCCTTTGAGGAGTCCACTGTGGCTAAAATTCTGGATCTGGTGGAGAACTCCTCCAGCAAGAAGGCCAAGGCAGAAAACTTCATCACCAAGTTCGCCCGGTACTACACCCCCGCCGTGGTGCTGGCCGCAGTGGCTCTGGCCCTCCTGCCCCCCCTGTTTACCTCCATCCAATGGGTGGACTCCATCCAGCGGGCTTTGAACTTCCTGGTGGTCTCCTGCCCCTGCGCCCTGGTCATCTCCGTCCCCTTGTCCTTCTTCGGCGGCATCGGCGGGGCCTCTAAAAACGGTATTCTGGTAAAGGGCGGCAACTATCTGGAGGTACTGGCCAAAACGGAACTCGTGGTCTTTGACAAGACCGGCACTCTGACCCGCGGCGTGTTTAACGTCACCGCCATCCATCCCGACCACTGCGGCGAGGCGCAGCTTCTGGAGCTGGCCGCCCTGGCGGAGAGCTACTCCGACCACCCCATCTCCCGCTCTCTCAAGGAGGCCTACGGCAAGGAATTGGATGCCTCCCGGGTATCCAATGTGGAGGAGCTGTCCGGCCGGGGCGTGCGGGCCACAGTGGACGGCCGCCAGATCTGCGCCGGCAACGACAAGCTGATGGAGGACATCGGCGTGAGCTGGCACCCCTGTCACCGGGTAGGCACCACCGTCCACGTGGCCTCCGATGGGGTCTACCTGGGCCACATCGTCATCTCCGACGAGGTGAAGCCCGACGCGAAGGAGGCCATCACCGCGCTGAAGGCCTGTGGTGTGCGCAGAACCGTCATGCTCACCGGCGACGCCAAAGCCGTGGGTGAGTCAGTGGCACAGGAGCTGGGCCTGGACGAGGTACACACCCAGCTCCTCCCCGCCGACAAGGTGACCCGTGTGGAGGCTCTGCTGGGTGAGGTCTCCCCCAAGGGGGCCCTGGCCTTCGTGGGCGACGGCATCAACGACGCCCCGGTGCTCTCCCGGGCCGACATCGGCATCGCCATGGGCGGCCTGGGCTCCGATGCCGCCATCGAGGCCGCCGACATCGTGCTGATGGATGACAAGCCCTCCAAGCTTGCCGACGCCATTCGAATCGCCCGGCGCACCCTGGCCATCGTCCGTCAGAACATCGTCTTCGCCCTGGCCGTCAAGTTCCTGGTGCTGGCGCTCAGCGCCGCCGGTGTTGCCAATATGTGGGAGGCGGTGTTCGCCGATGTGGGCGTGTCCGTCATCGCCATTCTCAACGCCATGCGGGCGCTGAAAACGGTAAAATAAGCAATAAGAAATGCCTGGAACCACATGGTTCCAGGCATTTTTCACTATGCAAAGGCAGGGCGGAGCGGTTCTGCGGCTCACCCCTTCGCGGCCCGGTCGGCTTCGATCAGCAGCCTGACGGCCTCGATGCCTACCTCCAGGGCGGCGGACAGATCGTGGCTCTCCTCCTGATCCAGCCCGGCAGCCTCCCGCTCCTGGTTCCAGATGACGTGGAAGCAGGAGCCGCAGCGCACCCCCAGGGCGGCGGCACAGCAGAACAGGGCGGCGGACTCCATCTCGGAGGCCAGGACACCCAGGCGCTTCCACGCCTCCCACTTGTAGAGCAGCTCCTGGCTCACTGGCATCCGCTTGGGGTCGTGCTGTCCATAGAAGGAATCCTTGCACTGCACCACGCCGGCGTGCCAGGGCTTGCCCAGGTTTTTGGCAGCCTGCACCAGGGCACTCTGCACCTCATAGTCGGACACGGCGGGGAACTCGATGGGGGCGTACTCCCGGCTGGCCCCCTCGTGGCGGACCGCGCCGGTGGCGATCACCACATCGTCGCTCTTAACGGGCAGGGCGATGCCGCCGCAGGTGCCCACCCGGATGAAGGTGTCCGCGCCGATGTTGTGCAGCTCCTCCATGGCGATCACCGCAGAGGGGCCGCCGATGCCGGTGGAGCAGACGCTCACCTTCTCCCCCAGAAGGGTTCCGGTATAGGTGGTGTACTCCCGGTTGCTCTGTACCTTCACCGGGTTATCAAAGTAGGCTGCGATCTTCTCGCAGCGGCCGGGATCACCGGGCAGGAAACAGTAGCGGCCCACGTCGCCGGCCTTACATTTGATATGAAATTGCAGCTCGTGTTCGTGCATGATAATCCTCCTTGTTCTGACAAAAAACTATTTTTTATTATACCTCCTTTTTTCCATCATTGCAAGATATACAAAAGCATCCTAGCTTTTGTAACCTTTTGTTGTTGCTTTTTTTGTGTGCTGCTTTTAAAATAAAGAATTGTGAATTTCCCCTGACAGGAAAGGTGTGTACCGGATGAAGAAGGCCGTGCTATTTGCCCTGATCGCCCTTTTGGGCGGGCTTGCACTGGGCACCCTGTTCGGCAGCGGGATCTCCTCTGCCAGCCTGAACTCGGTCCGTGCCACCGCAGCGGAGTATCCCGCAGTTTCCGCGCTGGACGCTATTGAGGTAGAGGGTAGATCTACCCTCTACCAGGCCGCGCCGGCCGACGCCGGCACCTCCTGCCTGTCCGACCGTGCCGGACAGGTTCTCGCCGCGCTGAAGGAGAGCGATTATGAGGCCCTGGCCGCGCTGGTGCACCCGGAGAAAGGGGTTACCCTGACGCCTTACTCCACGGTGGAGCCCAGTTGTGACCGCAATCTCCTCCCCGCCCAGCTCGTCCTCTTGCCCGAGGACGACATCCCTTATGTGTGGGGTATTGAGGACGGCACCGGCGCCCCCATTGAACTGACCGGACGGGAGTATTTTGAGCGCTACGTCTTCAATGCCGACTATACTGCCGCCCCTGAGACGGCGGTAGACACCGTTCTGATGCAGGGAAACGCGCTGGAAAATGTGGCCTCCGCCTATCCGGAGGGACGTTTTGTGGAGTATCACTTTCCCGGTCTGGACGAACAGATGGCCGGATACGACTGGTGTTCTCTCAAACTGGTGTTTGAATGCTATCAGGGTGACTGGTATCTGGTCGGCCTGGTGCACAGTGAATGGACGGTATAAAAGCCGAAAAAGAGCCCCTCTCCCTGTGGAGAGGGGCTCTTTTTCGGCAAATTACGCATAATGTCCTTGCATGCGTGTTAAGATTGCGTTAAGATTAGCATGCAATGTGTTGTGGGGCACCTCCGGGCGCTCTGAAAGGATGTATGGAGCTTGAAAATCATCATCGTGGGCGACGGCAAGGTGGGCTTTACCCTCGCCGAGCACCTCTCTCAGGAGGAGCACGATATCACCGTAATTGACACCAACGACGCCGCTCTCCGCCACGCCTCTGAGGCCCTGGATGTCATGTGTGTCAAAGGCAACGGCGCGTCCATTTCCGCCCTGAGAGAGTCGGGTGTGGATGCTGCGGATGTGCTGATCGCCGCCACCAGTATGGATGAGGTCAACATGGTCTGCTGCCTGACCGCCAAGCGGCTGGGCGCCAAGTATACGATCGCCCGGGTACGCAATGTAGAATATGCTATGGAGCTCTCCCTGCTGAAGGAGGCCCTGGGCATCGACCTGGTCATCAACCCGGAAAACGCCGCGGCGGCGGAGATCGCCCGTCTGCTTCGCTTTCCCCCTGCCGCCAATCTGGAGACCTTTTGCCGGGGTCGGGTGGAGCTGATTGGCTTCCGGGTGCGGGAGGAGGACTTTCTGGTGGGACATCCCCTGTCCGCCCAGAGCGGCCAGCTCCAGTCCCTCCCTATGCTGTTCTGTGCCGCCGAGCGGGCGGAGGGAGATGTGGTCATCCCCGACGGTTCCTTTGTGCCCCAGGTGGGGGACCGGCTCTATCTGATCGGCCAGCCTACCGGCCTGACCGCCTTCTTTCGCCTGCTGGGGCGGCACAATCCCAGGTGCCGCAACGTATTTCTGGTGGGCGGCGGACGAATCGCACACTACCTCACCGCCATTCTGGAGCGGCTTGGCATACACGTAAAGATCATTGAGCGCAGTCTGGACCGCTGCCGCCATCTCAGCGAGGTACTGCCCAAGGCCACGGTCATCTGCGGCGACGGCACCGACCAGGAACTTCTGGAGGAGGAGGATGTGACCGCCTCCGACGCCTTCGTAGCCCTCACCGACCGGGATGAAGACAACCTCATTATCTCCCTCTACGCCATGCAGCAGGGCATACCCAAGGTGGTGGCCAAGTCCAACCGCCAGAATTATGCCGGCATCGCCCACGCCGCTGGGCTGGACAGCGTGATCTCCCCCAAGCTGCTGACCGCCGGGCAGATTCTTCAGGTGGTACGCGGTATGCAGAACTCCAAGGGCAGCGTCATGAACGCCCTCTACAAGATCGCCGACGGCCACGCCGAGGCTATGGAATTTGTGGCCAATGCAACCACCCGAAACCGGGACACCCCCCTGCGAGAGCTGCGCCTGAAGCCTGGCATCCTGGTCGCCGTCCTGGTGCACCAGGGCCGTATCGTAATCCCTGACGGCTCCTCTTCCATCGCCGCTGGTGACACCGTGATCGTCATATCCCGCAACCACGGGATTCTGGATCTCAACGACATCTTTGAGGACTCCCTTCTGGAGCTGGGAGGCGACGCATGAACTTCCGCCTGGTCTTCAAGTTGACGGGCAAGACCCTGCTGGTAGAGGCAGGCGCGCTGCTCCTCCCCCTGCTGGTCTGCCTGTTCTACCGCGAAAATCCCCTTCCCTTCCTCCTGTCCATTGCCATGACGGGAGCAGTGGGGCTCGCCCTTTCCCTCATACGCAGCAACGACCACTTTTTCCCCCGGGAGGGCTTTTTCGCCGTGGCCCTCATCTGGCTGCTGATGAGCGCCTTCGGCGCCCTCCCCTTCTTTTTCAGCGGCTTTTTCCCCTCCTATGTGGACTGCTTCTTCGAGTCGGTCTCCGGCTTCACCACTACCGGCGCCTCCGTCCTGACCGCAGTGGAGCCCCTGCCCAGAGGAATCCTTTTCTGGCGCTCCTTCATGCACTGGATGGGCGGCATGGGGGTGCTGATCCTCACCATCGCCCTGCTGCCCAGCCTGGGCGGACGGACCCTGCATGTGATGCGCGCCGAGAGCCCCGGGCCCATTGTGAGCAAGCTGGTACCCAAGACCAGCCAGTCCTCCAAAATCCTCTACGGCATCTACTGCGCCCTCACTCTGCTGGAGGTCTTCTGCCTGCGAATCGCCGGCATGCCGTGGTATGACAGCCTGGTTCACTCCTTCGCCACCGCGGGCACCGGCGGCTTCTCCACCAGAAACCTGTCTATTGCGGCCTATGAAAGCCCTGCCATTGAGGTCATCATCACGCTCTTCATGCTGGTCTTCTCCATCAACTTTGCCCTCTACTTCCTGCTGCTCTGCGGCAAGGTCCGCCAGGCGCTCCGCAGCGACGAGCTGCGCTTCTTTCTGGCCGTGGTGGCTTTCAGCACCCTCCTGATCTCCATCAACATCTGGCCCATGTATCCGGCGGACGGCTCCGCCGTGCGCCACGCCGCATTTCAGGTGGGCTCGATTATCTCCACCACCGGCTTCGCCAGCACTGACTTCAACCTGTGGCCGGAGTTTTCGCGGATTCTGCTGGTGCTGCTCATGTTCATCGGCGCCTGCGCCGGCTCCACCGGCGGCGCCATCAAGTGCTCCCGCGTTCTGCTCCTGCTCAAGTGCATCCGCCGGGAGATCCGGCAGGTGGTGCACCCCCGCTCCGTCAACGTGGTCAAGCTGGACGGCCGGGTGGTAGATGAGGACAGCCTGCGCTCCGTCCAGCTCTTTTTTGCAGCCTATCTTTTCATCGCCCTGGGGGCCACGCTGCTGGTGTCGGTGGACAACTTCTCCTTTGGCACCACCTTCACCGCCGTAGTCTCCTGCATCGGCAATGTGGGCCCCGGACTGGAGCTGGTGGGCCCCATGGGCAACTACTCCGCCTTTTCCGGCTTCTCCAAGCTGGTGCTCTCCCTGTGTATGCTGATCGGGCGCCTGGAGGTTCTGCCTGTTCTCGTTCTCTTTAGCAGAAATGCATGGAAGCGTTCTTAAACCAATCATTCGTTTTTGTCGAAAGCGTCAAATCCTAGGATTTGACGCTTTCTTATCTTAAGATATACTTGCCAAATCACCCCTTTTTGCGTTAATATTATATTGTCTCTTAACGCTGGAAGCCTTGTGTTACAAGGCTTCCAAAGAAAAAAAGGAGTGGGGAAAGTTGTTGGAAAACCTGTTTTGGGTCGGCTTAGTAGGTGCATTAATTGCATTAATCTTCGCCTTAACCCAAGCCAAGAAGGTGCTCAAGTTCTCAGAGGGCACCGAACTGATGCAAAAGCTGGCCGCATCCATCCGTAAGGGCGCAAATGCCTACCTTAAGCGCCAGTATACTACCGTTGCAAAGATCTTTATCATTGTCTTCGTCATTTTGTTAATTTTGGCAGGAGTCGGGATGCTGGACAACTGGTTTATCCCCTTCGCCTTCCTGACCGGCGGCATCTGGTCCGGCCTGGCGGGCTTTGTGGGCATGAAGATTGCCACCTCCGCCAACGCCCGCACTGCCAACGCCGCCCATGAGAGCCTCAACCGGGGCCTGAACGTGGCTTTCTCCTCCGGCGCGGTCATGGGCTTCACCGTGGTGGGCCTGGGTCTGCTGGACGTGTCCATCTGGTTCCACATTCTCAAGTACATCGCAGGGTTTGAGGCCGCCCAGATCGCCCAGACCATGGTCATGTTCGGCATGGGCGCCTCCTTCATGGCCCTGTTCGGCCGCGTGGGCGGCGGCATCTTCACCAAGGCCGCCGACGTGGGCGCCGATCTGGTGGGCAAGGTGGAGGCCGGCATCCCCGAGGACGACCCCCGTAACCCCGCCACCATCGCCGACAACGTGGGCGACAACGTGGGCGACGTGGCCGGCATGGGCGCTGACCTGTATGAGTCCTACGTGGGCTCCATTCTGGCTACCTTCGCCTTGGGCGCCTCCGCCTACGCCGCCGATGGCCTGACCTGGAACGCCATGCTTCTGCCCCTCATCATCGCCGTGGTGGGCGTGGTGTGCTCCGTCATCGGCACCTTCCTGATCCGCACCAAGGAGAACGCCACCCAGAAGTCCCTGCTGGCTACTCTGCGCAAAGGCACCTACACCGCCGCCGTGCTGGCCGCCGTCATCGCCGCCCCCGTCACCTATTACATCATGGGCTCCTGGGGCCCTTACATCGCCATTCTGGCGGGTCTGGTGGCCGGCTGCGCCATCGGCTATTTTACCGAGTACTACACCTCCGACACCTATAAGCCCACCCAGGGCCTGGCCGACTCCACCGAGACCGGCGCCGCCACCACCATCATCGGCGGCATCTCCCTGGGCATGAAGTCCACCGCCGCCCCCATCGTCATCATCGGCGTGGCCATCATCGTCTCCTTCCTGGCCGCCGGCGGTTCCCTGACCACCAATGCGGCCAACTATGGCGAGCTTTTCTCCAAGGGCCTGTATGGCATCGGCATCGCCGCGGTGGGCATGCTGTCTACCCTGGGCATCACCCTGGCCACCGACGCCTACGGCCCCGTGGCCGACAACGCCGGCGGCATCGCCGAGATGAGCGGCCTGGGCGAGGAGGTGCGCAACCGCACCGACGCCCTGGACTCCCTGGGCAACACCACCGCCGCCACCGGCAAGGGCTTTGCCATCGGCTCCGCCGCCCTCACCGCCCTGGCCCTGCTGGTCAGCTATGTGGACGTGGTGAAGGTCAAGGTGGACACGCTGGATCTCTCCATCACTAACCCCGCCGTTCTGGTGGGCCTGTTCGTGGGCGCCATGCTCACCTTCCTCTTCGCCGCCCTGACCATGAGCGGCGTGCAGCGGGCCGCCCAGTCCATCGTGGTGGAGGTGCGCCGCCAGTTTAAGGAGATCGCCGGCATCATGGAGGGCAAAGCCGACCCCGACTACGCCTCCTGTGTGGATCTCTGCACCAAGGGCGCTCTGCATGAGATGGTGGTCCCCTCCCTGCTGGCCATTGTAGTGCCCGTGGTCACCGGCCTGATCCTGGGCGCAGAGGCCGTGGTGGGCCTGCTGGGCGGCGTCACCGTCACCGGCTTCGTGGTGGCCGTGTTCATGTCCAACGCCGGCGGCGCCTGGGACAACGCCAAGAAGTACATCGAGAGCGGCACCCATGGCGGCAAGGGCTCCGACTGCCACAAGGCCGCCGTCATCGGCGACACTGTGGGCGACCCCTTCAAGGATACCTCCGGTCCCTCCCTCAACATCCTGATCAAGCTGTGTTCCACCGTTTCCATTGTGTTCTCCGGCCTGATCACCAGCATCCATCTGCTAGGCTGAAAATCCTGACCTCAGCGCGCGGCATGCCAAAACATGCCGCGCGTTTTTTTACATTGTGACGATTTTGGAAAATTATACTTGACAAACTTTATCCAAAATGATATGTTGTAGCCAGACCAATCAGAAAGGAGTGGAGCGGCTGTGATTACCCGCGAAACCGATTATGCCCTGCGCCTGCTGCGCACCCTGCGGGATGGGGAGCGCCGTACAGCGGCGGAGGCGGCGGAGCGGGAGCTGGTCCCCCAGTCCTTTGCACACAAGATTCTCAAAAAGCTTGCCAGGGCCGGATTTGTGGAGGTAGCCCGCGGCGCCGAAGGTGGCTGTCGCCTGTCGGCAGAGCTCAACCGGGTCACTCTCTACGACCTGATGACCGCTATGGGAGAGGATTCCCGCCTAAGCAGTTGTATGGATCCCACCTATTCCTGTCCCTGGCGGGCCAGCCATGGCGGCTGTACGGTTCACTGCCATCTGACAGGCATTCAGGAAAAGCTGAATGCGGAACTGAAGGCCCACACTTTGGAGGACATTTTGGGTCCGGCAGACTGATTTTTTCGCCTACAAATTGGACTAATTTTATCCACTTTTAATTATGTGTAAGGAGGAAGCAACATGTTGTTCCAGACGACCCAAGCGCATGAACAGTTGCGCGCCAAGATCCGCGCCTTCGCCGAAGAGGAGGTCAAGCCCATCGCCTTCTCCCTGGATCAGGCCAATGAGTTTCCGGCCGAAGCCGTAAAAAAACTGGGGGAGCTGGGCCTGATGGGTATCCCCTACCCCAAGGAGTACGGCGGCGCGGGGCTGGATGCCATTAGCTACGCCATCGCCGTGGAGGAGCTGTCCCGGGTAGACGGCGGCACGGGCGTGATTCTGTCCGCCCACGTGTCCCTTGGCTCCTGGCCGATCTTCGCCTTCGGCACCGAGGAGCAGAAGAAGAAATATCTGGTGCCCCTGGCCAGAGGTGAAAAAATTGGCGCCTTCGGCCTCACCGAGCCCAACGCCGGCTCCGATGCCGGCGGCACCGAGACCACCGCCGTGGACAAGGGCGACCACTGGCTGCTCAACGGCGGCAAAATCTTCATCACCAACGCCCCCAAGGCGGACACCTATGTGGTCTTTGCCGTCACCACCCCGGACATCGGCACCCGGGGCATCTCCGCCTTCATTGTGGAGAAGGGCTGGAAGGGATTCGAGTTTGGCGACCACTATGACAAGATGGGTATCCGCTCCTCCTCTACCGCTGAGTTGATCTTTAATGATGTGAAGGTACCCAAGGAAAACCTGCTGGGCAAGGAGGGTGACGGCTTCAAAATCGCCATGGCCACCCTCGACGGCGGCCGTATCGGCATCGCAGCCCAGGCCCTGGGCATCGCCCAGGGGGCCTATGAGTCCGCCCTGGAGTACTCCAAGGAGAGGGTTCAGTTCGGCAAGCCCATCGCCGCCCAGCAGTCCCTGGCCTTCAAGCTGGCGGACATGGCCACCAAGCTGCGCTGCGCCCGGTTCCTCATCTACTCCGCCGCCGAGCTGAAGGAGCACCACGAGCCCTACGGCATGGAGTCCGCCATGGCCAAGATGTACGCCTCGGACATTGCCCTGGAGGTCACCAACGACGCGGTGCAGATCTTCGGCGGCACTGGTTTCCTCAAAGGTATGGACGTGGAGCGGATGTACCGCGACGCCAAGATCACCACCATCTACGAGGGCACCAATGAGATTCAGCGGGTGGTTATTGCCTCCCACCTCATCGGCAAAATCTCCAAGGGCAGCGGCAGCGGCAGCCGCTCTGTAGCCAAAAAGCCCGCCCCCATCACCGGCGTGCGCAAGCGCCAGCTTTTCCGGGACGGAGCGTCCAAGGACAAGGTGGCCGCTCTGGTGGAGGCACTGAAGAAGGACGGACACGACTTTACCGTGGGCATCCCCATGGACACCCCCATCAACCAGGCTGAGCGGGTGGTCTCTGCCGGTAAGGGTATCGGCGACAAGAAGAACATGAAGCTCATTGAGAACCTGGCGAAAGCTGCCGGCGCCGCGGTGGGTTCCTCCCGCCCGGTGGCCGAGACGCTCAAATATGTTCCTCTGAGCCGCTATGTAGGCATGTCCGGCCAGAAGTTTACCGGCAACCTATACATCGCCTGCGGTATCTCGGGTGCCACCCAGCATCTGAAGGGCATCAAGGACGCCTCCACCATCGTGGCCATCAATAAGAATGGCAACGCCCCTATCTTCAAGAACTGCGACTACGGCATCGTGGGCGATGTCAACGAGATCCTGCCCCTGCTGGCCGCCGCCCTGGACACCGGTGAGAAGCAGCCGGCGCCCCCCATGGTGAAGATGAAGCGGCCTCCCGCCCCCAAGCCCGAGCCCATCGGCAAGCGCTATGTCTGCGGCGGCTGCGGCTATGAGTACATCCCTGAGCTGGGCGACGAGGACGCCGAGATCGCCCCCGGCACCCTGTTTGAGAACCTGCCCGAGGACTGGGTCTGCCCCGAGTGCGCCGAGGGCAAGGACCAGTTCATTGAGGCCTAACGAACAGAAGGAGGAATCGCAATGTATTGCGTGCGCAAGGTAACGGACGATCTGTATTGGGTGGGGGCCAACGACCACCGGCTCCACCTGTTTGAAAACATCCACCCCATCCCCAGGGGGGTTTCCTACAACGCCTATCTGCTGCTGGACGAGCAGTCCGTCCTCTTCGACACGGTAGACTGGTCCGCCTACCGCCAGCTCCAGGATAACCTGGACCACCTGCTGGGCGACAAGCCCCTGGACTGGCTGGTGGTCAACCACATGGAGCCCGACCACGGAGCCAGCGTGGAGCAGATCCTCCGCCGCTACCCCAAGGTGAAGGTGATCTCCACCGAGAAGTCCTTCATGCTCATGCGGCAGTTCGGCTTCCACCCCGACGAGCACGAGTGTGTCGAGGTGAAGGAGGGGGACACCCACTGCTTTGGCAAGCACACCGTCACCTTCGTGGGTGCCCCCATGGTCCACTGGCCCGAGGCGATGGTCACCTTTGACACCACCAACGGCGCGCTCTTCTCCGCCGACGCCTTTGGCTCCTTCATCGCCCTGGACGGCAAGCTCTTCGCCGACGAGGTCAACTTCGACCGGGACTGGATTGACGAGGCCCGCCGCTACCTCACCAACATCGTGGGCAAGTACGGCCCCCACATCCAACTGCTGCTGGGCAAGGCCGCCGGCATTCTGGACCAGATCAAGTTCATCTGCCCCCTCCACGGGCCCGTGTGGCGCAAGGATCTGGGCTACTTCATCGACAAGTACGACAAGTGGAGCCGCTATGAGCCGGAGGAAAAGGGCGTCATGATCGCCTACGCCTCCATGTACGGCAACACCGAGGCCGCCGCCCAGGCCCTGGCCGCCAGTCTGTGCGAGAAGGGCGTTACCAACGTGTCGGTGTACGACGTGTCCAACACCCACGTGTCCTACCTGATCTCCGAAGCCTTCAAGTACAGCCATATCGTACTGGCCTCCGTCACCTACAACCTGGGCATCTACCCGGTGATGAAGAGCTTCCTGGAGGACATGAAGGCCCTCAACCTCCAGAACCGCACCTTCGCCCTTATCGAGAACGGCTCCTGGGCCTGCAAGTCCGGAGATCTCATGCAGAAGTTCATCGATGAGGAGATGAAAAACATGACCGTCCTCAACGAGCGGTTGAGTATGGCCTCCTCTCTCTCCGACGACAAGGCCGTGGAGCTGGATGCCCTGGCCGACGCCCTCGTGGATTCGATTCAGGTATAAAAAGCAAGCAAGAGCACCGCGGAAGCTGGCTTCCGCGGTGCTCTTGCTTATATACACTTTTTTCGCAGGAGAAAGGTGACGGCAAACCAAACCGCCAGATAGAGGGTGATGGACGCCCCGGCGGAAGAGCCGATATAATAGGAGGTCATCAGCCCCGCCAGGCCGGAGATCACCGCCCCAAGCAAGGAGAACAGGTGATACTGCCGCATGTTCCGGGCCACATTCCGGGCGGCGGCGGCGGGGAGCACCAGCAGGGAGTTGATGACCAGCAGGCCCACCCAGGTCATGGATACCGTGACCACCACGGCGATGGCGGCGGAGAACACCGCCTCCTGCCAGAACACCCCCACCCCCCGGCTGTCCGCCAGGGCAGGGTGGATGGAGGACAGCATGAGCTGATTGAAGGAGCACAGCCACAGCAGTACCACAACCAAAAGGATCACCGCCAGCAGGGCGATCTTGGCGGGCTCCACGCTGAGAATGTCACCGATGAGCAGGCTGTTGTACTGGGTGAAGCTGCCGCCGCCGAAGGTGGCAATAAAGATACCCAGGGCCACGGCGGTGGAGGAAAAGACGCCGATGACCGTGTCGCTGGCCATATTGGACTTTCGGCGCACATAGGTGAACAGCAGGGCAAACACCGCCGCCAACAGCACCGCCATCCACAGGGGATCGGCCAGGCCGCACAGGGTGCCGATGGCAATGCCGGTAAAGGCGGAGTGGCCCAGCGCGTCGGAGAAGAACGACATACGGCTTGTGACCACCATGGTGGAGAGCAGGCCGAACAGCGGCGAGATTACCAGCACCGCCAGCAGGGCGTTGCGCATGAACTGCCAGTGAAAGGGCTCCAGGAGCCCGGCCAGGAAATCCATCAGCCCCTCCCTCCTTTCCCCAGGTTCCCTTTCCCCAGGTTCAGGTGAAAGACCTCCTGGAACTCCGGCGAGGCCAGCACCTCATCCGGCGGCCCCACCCGCAGCACCGTGCCCTTGAGGAGGATCACCTTGTCGGCAAACTGGCCCAGGGTGGCGAAGTCGTGGGTGGACAGGAGGATGGACAGGTCATAGCGGGTACGGATCTCGTCCAACATGTCCAGAAGCTGCTTCTCCCCGTCAATGTCCACGCCTGAGAGGGGCTCGTCCAGCACCAGAATGTGGGGCAGCGGCTCTAGCGCCAGGGCCAGCAGCACACGCTGGAGCTCACCGCCGGAGAGGGCCCCCATCCGCCGGTCCAGCAGGCTCTCCCCATGCACCCGGGCCAGACATGCACCCACTCTGGCCCGCAGGCTCCGGGGGGAGGGCAGGAACACCGGATAGCGGGAGATAGCGGCGGAGAAGAAGTCGAACACGCTGACCGGGTCTCCCCGGTCAAAGCTGGGAGACTGAGGCACGTAGCCGATCAGCGGCCGGGTCTTGTCGCCCCCTGCCCGTTGGAACTCAATGGTTCCGGTGTGAGGCACCTGTCCCAGGATGGTACGGAAAAGAGAGCTCTTTCCCGCCCCGTTGGGGCCGATAAGGGCCACGATCTCCCCGCAGTGCAGGTGGAAGGAAACATCTCTCAATACTTCCTCCCCGCCGAAACTCACCCCAAGGTCGGTGGCTTTCAGACAGCAGGTACCGGCACAGCCGGGCCCTGTGGTTCCGTGCTTGTGTACGCTCATCCCAATGCCTCCGCGATGGTGTCGATATTTTTCTGCATAGCGTCGAGGTAGGGCTGGATGCCCGTGCCGTCGCCGCTCATGATCATGTCCAGTTGGTACACCGCACAGCCGGTCTCCCGGGAAATGGCCCGGGCGGTAGCTTCAGAGCCATTGCGCTCGGTAAAGATAGCTGGAATTTCATATTCCCTCACCAGATCCACAACCTCCTGGATCTCAGCTGCGGAGGCCTCCGCCCCCTCCTCCTCCTCGATGGACTTCAGTAGGTTCAGGCCGTTGTCCAGAGCAAAATACTGAAACCCGTCGTGGAACGTGATCAGATAAGGACAGGCTAGGTTCTCCATTCGTGCGTCATCTTCTGGCACCAAGGCCGCAGCCGCAGCGGCATTTTCACGGTAGCAATCCAGATTTTTCTCGTCCAACGCCCCTAAGCCATGAAGAATATTATTCATCATAACCAGTGCTGACTCTTCACACATCCAGATGTGGGGGTCGTACTCGGTGTCATGGTCGTGGCCCTCGTGGCCCAGGGCGGGCAGGAGCTCAATGCCCTCCGAGCAGTCGATCACCGCCGCGTCAGAGGCCGCCAGGGCGTCGCCCATAAAGTCCTCCAGCCCCGCACCGTTCATCACAAGCACATCGGCCTTCTCGATGGCCCTCATGTCACTGACGGTGAGCGTGTAGTCGTGGAGGCAGGAGGTGGGCTGGTTGACCAGCAGGCTTACCTCCACATCCTCCGCCCCCTCGGTCACCGCTGTGGTGAACAGGTAGACCGGGTAGGTGGTGGCCAGGATGTGAAGCGTGCCGTCGTCCCCCGGTTCGGCGGCAGGAGTACAGGCAGAGAGCAGAAGGCCACACAGACACGCTCCCGCAAGGATTTTTTTCATATACTTCCCCTTATCTCAATAAAACAGGCGATACGCCGGGTAATTCCTACCCGGCATATCGTATTATACCGTATTTTGCCGCCCGTGTAAAACAAATCTTCTCACCGGGCCAGAAATTCCACCGCCCAGTGGAGAGGAAGATAACCCACGGCATAGCTGGCGATATTGGCGCAGGCGGCGTAGGCCGCCCGGCGGAGCCCGCTGTACTCCTTCAGCAGGAACACATAGGCAATCAGCTCCACCAGCAAAATAGGCACCTCCGCCACGAGGAGCACCAGATACTGAAGGGCAGAATCGCCGATGGAAACCAGGTCTGCCGCAATCCACAGGTGGAGCCCCGCCTGGGTGACTAGGTTGACGGCGAGGAACACCAGCCAGTCCCGGCGTGCCCGGAAGCCGAACAGCCACAGCAGCCCACCCTCCACCAGCAGGGTGGGCACCAGGGTGGATAAAAACTGGACGCCGTAGAACCCCGCCGGGGAGGTGGCCCTTGTAATGGAGTTGGTCTCCCAGTCGTACGTCAGATGGGTGTAGAACACCGTGCGGGTAAAGGGCTCGTCCGTGGCCTGGACCCCGTCTGGGCCGGAGACGGCGATACGAAAGGCGCGGGGCAGGCCGTAGTAGGTAAAACGATGGGTACCGTCCTCCCCCGGCCGCAGATCTCCGAACAGAGGAACGCTGGTGCCTCCCGCCAGGGCGGGGTACCAGCCGTCTACCTCCCAGTCCCGCAGCCCTTGGAGAAGATTGGGGTCGTAGTCTGCCGGATCGATGTTTGCATGGTCGCCGGGGTCGGTGACGAGCAGATCCAGGTAGTACTCCCCCGCCGGGGCGTTGACCACCGTGATGGTGACGGCGGGCTTGGGCCCGCTGTCGGCGGAGGCGGTGCCTGGGAGCACCATCAGGCAGAGCAGAACACACACAAGCAATGCAAGGAGATGCCGTCTCATACAAGTCCTCCCTCCTTCCCAACCATACGGCCACATGTAAAGGGCTCCGGAAAACGGCGGGCCGATGAGGGCATCGGCCCCTACGCTTCCCCGCTTTTTCAGGGGCGGGCGGCCACAGGCCGCCCCTACTTGGCGTAGTAGTTGATCAGGCAGCCCGCCAGCACGATGTCCCGCTCCTCGCGGGTCATGCCGGGAAGCTTGAGGGTGACGGGCCGCTCCGTGCCGTTCTGGAGGAGGACGGCCGATACCTCCTCCGCCCCGCCGTCCACGGCGGCGCGGATGCCGGGCAGGTAGATCCGGTCGCCTGGCTGGAGGTTCCAGTCCTTCACGTCTTCGGCGATAAAGGGCAGCATGCCCCAGTTGACCACGTTGGAGCGGTAGCGCTTGGTGGCATACTCCGCGGCCAGGTTGGCCGCGCCGCCCAGCACCCGCTGGCAGGAGGCGGCCTGCTCCCGGGCGGAGCCGTCGCCGGGCTTGAGTGCCATCACAAGGGAGCCCAGGCCGGTATCCGCCGGATCATGGCCCAGCAGGGCCTCCCCCACCCGGGGATCACCAGGATTGGTGCGGCGGAGCCGTTCCACCGCCAGCACCTCCTTGGCCCGGGGCACGTACTGGGGGTCCTTGCGGCTGAGGGCGAACTCGGAGAGCTTGACGGGGTTGGAGCGGTAGGAGGAGGTTTCGCCGGAGGGAATGAGCTCGTCGGTGGTGGTGACGGGGTCATAGATGGCCGAGCACACCGTGAGCAGCAGGTTCTCCGGCAGGGCCACCTGCTCCGGCCAGTCGGCGATATTGGGGCCGAACACCAGCTCCTGGCCGGGGTCGGGCCGCCCCACGCCGAAGTAGACCCGGGCCTTGTAGGGGGTGTCGTCGTAGGCGAAGGGCTCCTCGGCAGGGTCGGCCGGGGGTGCGGGCAGCTCGTCGGCTCCGGTGAGCACGCCGCCGTTGAGGGCGGTGGCGGCGATGCTCCGGGCATCCATGAGGGCCACGTAGGACACCTGCCCGTCGGAGGGCTTGCTCCCCTCCCGGTTGGGGAAGTTACGGGTGGAGTGACGGATGGAGAAAGCCCCGTTGGCGGGCACGTCGCCCGCGCCGAAGCAGGGGCCGCAGAAGCAGGAGCGGATAGAGGCGCCGGCGGCCATGAGGGAGGCGATATAGCCCCTCCGGGTCAGCTCCAGGTTGACGGGCTGGCTGGTGGGATAGACCGACAGCCAGAACTCGCCGGAGCCGATGGCGCGGCCGTCCAGGATCTGGGCCGCCCGCACGATATTCTGGTAGGTACCGCCGGAGCAGCCGGCGATGACTCCCTGATCCACCCGGAATTTGCCGTCCACAATCTTCTCCCGCAGTGAGGCGGGCCGGTTCTTGAGCTTGAGCTGGCGCACCGTGTCCTCGTCCACCTGGTGGAGCAGCTCGTCCAGGTTCTCCTGGAACTCCTGGATGGTGTAGGCGTTGGAGGGGTGGAAGGGTAAGGCGATCATGGGTCGGATCTTGTCCAGCTCCACCTCAATGAGTCCGTCATAGTAGGCCCCATCGGCGGGGGCCTGGGGCTTGAACGCCTCTCCCCGGCCCAGTACGGCCAGGTGTGCCTTCAAGGTATGATCGGCGGGCCAGATGGAGGACAGGCAGGTGGTCTCGGTGGTCATCACGTCGATGCCGGAGCGGTAGTCCATGGACAAGTTGGCTACGCCGGGGCCGAAAAATTCCATCACCGCGTTCTTGACCACTCCGTCTTTAAAGGTGGAGCGGATGAGCTCCAGCGCCACGTCCTGGGGGCCCACACCGGGGATGGGCGTGCCGGTGAGGTAGATGGCGATGACCTTCGGGTACGGGATGTTATAAGTTTTTGATAAAAGCTGCCGGGCCAGCTCCGGACCGCCCTCGCCGATGGCCATGGTGCCGTAAGCGCCGTAGCGGGTGTGGGAGTCGGAGCCCAGGATCATCCTGCCGGGGGCGGCGTACCGCTCCCGCATATAAGAATGAATGACGCTCTGGTGGGCGGGGACAAACTCGCCGCCGTACTTCTTGGCCGCCGACAGGCCGAACACATGGTCGTCCTCGTTGATGGTGCCCCCCACGGCGCACAGGGAGTTGTGGCAGTTGGTGAGCACGTAGGGCAGGGGGAACGCCTGCATGCCGGAGGCCCGGGCGGTCTGGATGATGCCCACATAGGTGATGTCGTGGGAGGCCATGGCGTCAAAGCGGATGGCCAGCTCCTCCATATTGTCTCCGGTATTGTGGGCCTTCAGAATCGCGTGGGCCATGGTGCCCTCCCTCGCCTTTTCCGGCGCGGGTAAGCCGGCCGCAGGGCCGTCCTTGGCCGGGACAAAGCCCCCGTTCTTGTAGTACACGCCCTCACAGGTGATCTTCAGCATGGGTATTCCCTCCGTTGCTTTGTATTTAATGTTTATCATAACAAGTTTTGCCGCAAAACGCAAGGGATTTGCCCACATTTACAGTAGCGTGTCAAAGTGCCTGCCATAAATTTATGTCAACCCTTTTTGCGGTCCTTTCTTGACGGCACCTGTGGAATAAGGTAGAATATTAGCATCTATCGCCGAGGAGTTCTGCCATGAAAAAAGCCGTTTCCTTCCTGCTCACCCTCGCCCTGCTGGCGGGGCTGCTGTCCGCCTGGGCGGCCGGTCCCGCGGGGACCCTCTCCGTCTACTTCTACGACGAGACTGCCCAGCGTTATGGTGAACTGACCCAGACCGACCGGGTCAGCCTGACGCTGGACGGCTCGCCTCTGACACCGGACGATGTACCCGCCCTGGTGCAGTACCCGGTGGGACAGAACGGCCGCACGCTGGTACCCGTCCGCCTGATCGCAGAACGGCTGGGCGCCTCGGTAACCTGGGTGCCGGAAACCCGTCAGGTCATCCTCCTGCGGGAGGAGAGCACCATCGTACTCACCCTGGGCTCGGCCACCGCACTGGTCAATGGTCAGGCCATGGAGCTGCCCGGTGGCGTGCCCGCCGGCGTGGTTAAGTGGGAGGGCCGCGAGAGCACCATGGTCCCCCTGCGCTTTGTCTCGGAGCAGTTGGGCGCCACCGTGGACTGGGACAACGATACCTTTACCGCTATCCTCACCTCCCCCGGTACCCCGGAGCCGGAGCCCACGCCGATACCGACGCCGACCCCCGAGCCCACGCCCGACACGCCCGCCGCCGGAGACAAGGGGTATGTCACCGGCATCTCGGTGGACGCCTCTTCCCACGTGGTGACCATCGCCACCGACCATATACCGGAATACCGGGTGGTGGATCTGGGAGACCGGGTAGCGGTGGACCTCCTGGGCGCGGTGTTTTCCGGCGCTCTGGAGGGCGAGGCCGCCCTGCCGGTGGACAGCGATGTGTTCTCCTCGGTGCGTTACAACCAGCATGGGGACGACTTGGGGTATGGCTATCCCCACACCCTGCGGGTGGTGCTGGACCTCAAGGGCGGTGCCAGCTACGCCAAAAACATCACCGTGGAGGCGGGCAGCAGCGGCGTGCGCATTACCGCCACTCCCTCCGTCTCCCCCGAGCTGCCCCCCATTGACCCCAACAAGTACACCGTCGTACTGGATGCCGGCCACGACGGGAAAACGCTGGGCGCGGTATATCCGGATGCCAACGGGGTGGACATCTATGAGAAGGATCTCACCCTGTCCATGGTCTACAAGCTGCGGGACATCCTTCTGAATGAAGGCTATAACGTGGTGCTCACCCGGGACGGGGAGACCGCCGGAGACCTGTACGAGCGCTCCGAGCTGGCCAACCGGGTCAACGCCGACCTGTTCGTGAGCATTCACTGCAACTCCGCCCCCACCGTCCCCACCTTCCAGGGGCTCTATACCTATTACTACCCCACCAGCAGCCGGAGCAAGGCCTTTGCCCAGGCGGTGCAGGACGCCGCCTGCGCGGCCAGCGGCGCGGTAGACCGCGGCATCGCCTCGGCCAACTTCGTGGTCCTGCGGGAGACCAACATGGCCGCCGTACTGGTGGAGACCGGCTTTATGACCAACGTAGAGGAACTCACCCGCCTGTGCGACGAGACCTATCAGCAGAAGCTGATGGAGGGCGTGGCACGGGGTGTCGGCGACTACCTGAACTCCCTGCCGCGTAAATAAACGCAGCGCCCGGAGCCGTTTGGTTCCGGGCGCTTTGTATCATGCCCTTCGCAGGCCCTCCCAGCAGGCCATGATGAAGCAGTGGGGCAGGAACTTGCTGGCCACACGCTGGACCAGGGCGGGCAGGCCGCAGGTAGTGACGGCCAGCAGGCGGCTGTTCCGCAGGGCCCGCCGGGCCACGGTCTCCGGCCGCTGGGCGAAGGGAAAGCTCCGTACGGTGCGCCCGTTTTTTGTATCTCTGGCCACGTCCATGAAATCGGTCCTGATCCACCCTGGGCACACCGCCGTCACCCGGATGCCCCGCGGCGCCGCCTCCCAGCGCAGGGCGCGGCTGTACCGGAGCAGAAATGCCTTGGTGGCGGCGTAGACATTGAAGCCGGGCAGGGGCTGAAAGGCGGCGGAGGAGCAGATCTCCAGCACCCGGCTTCCCCGCCCCATGTAGGGGAGCACGGCGGCAGTGAGTGCGGCGGCGGCCCGGCAGTTCAGGTCGATCATGTCACAGGTTTCCTGGAGGGTGAGATCGGCACAGGTGCCGAATTTGCCGAACCCGGCGGCGTTGACCAGCACCGCCACCTCCGGCTCCTCCTCTCTCATGAGAACCCGCAGGGTCTCCACGCTCTCCAATCGGGTCAGATCCAGGGCCAGCGGCCGCATCGGGGTGCGCAGCTCCGCCGCCAGCGCCTCCAGCCGCTCCCCCCGGCGGGCCACACCCCAGATCTCATCCAGCCCGCCCAGCGCGTCCAGCCGCCGGACAAAGGCCATCCCCAGGCCGGAGGAGGCCCCGGTCACAATGGCAATTTTCATGCGCTCCCCTCCTTTTTCCCTATTGTACGCGTAATCCACCGCCCTATGCAAGCGTCCCGGCCCCTTTTGGGGGCCGGGACGTGTGAGTTTACTGCTTCCCGATCGAGTTGGCCATCAGGGCCTCGTACTGCTCTCCAGTGAGCGCGCAGTGGTAGAAGAGGTCGAAGTATTCGGTCACCTCGGCCTGGAGGTCGTAGTCCGCCGCGTCGGGGTAGAGGAGCTTTGCCATCCACAGCATACCCAGATAACGCTGGACGGAGGGCGGAAAGCCCATCCAGTTGTAGGGGCCCATGGGGGCCTCATAGTAGCTGCCGTTCTGGATGGCGGTGAGGCTCTGCCACAGCGGATCATCCCCCACGGAGGCATAAACGCTGTCGGGAGCGAAGAGGATTACGTCGGGATTCCACAGCATGAGCTGTTCCATGTCCACCTCGTTTCCGGTACCCTTGGAGGAGGGGGAGTCCACCACCGCCAGGTTGTTGGACAGCAGGTCAATGATCTCGGCGTGGTAAGACCCCTGGGCGATGACGTTGAGGCCGGCGTCGCCGGTGATGTAGAGCAGGTTCGCCTTCTCCACGTGCTCCGCCACGTCCTTGACCATGGCGTAGGTCTCGTCGCAGTAGGTGGCCAGCGTCTCGGCCTCCTCCATGCCCAGCAGCTCGCCCAGCTTCCGATAGGCGTCGCCCATGGTCTCAATGGTGGCGGACACGTGGACGAAGGGGATGCCGGTCTGCTCCTGGAGGGCATCCAGATCCTCCACGATGGTGTCCTTGGGCTCGCCCACGTCGATGACCACCTGGGCGCCGGAGCCCAAGAGGGTCTCCAGATTCAGCTCGCCCTTGCCGCCGTAGAGCTGGCCCAGCAGGGGCAGATTGTAGTACTCGGTGGCCAGGTACTGCTCAGCGCTCGCGTCCCACTCGTCGGCAATGCCTACCAGCTTGTCGGGGCACAGGGCGAAGAGCACCATCTGGGCCAGGGGGCCGGAGACCGCCACGCTGGTGATCTCCGCGGGCACCTCCACGGTGCGGCCCACGGAGTCGGTGAAGGAGGCGGAGCCGTCCTCGGGCTGGGCGGGGGTGGACACCGCCGGCGCGGGGTCTGCGGAGGGGCCCTCCGCGGGCGCGGGGCCGCCGCAGGCGGCCAGCCCCAGGAGCATACTGAGGGCCAGGAGGGTACAGAGCAGCTTTTTCATGGTATCATCTCTCCTTTTCTTTATCTGGTATCTCGCAGGCCTGGAACCAGAGCAGGCCGATGGGCTCGTTTACCGGGAAATACCACGGAAATTCCGGGTCGTCCCGCCGCTGAAGGCGGCTTTGCAGGGCCTCGGGGGTCAGCTCCGCCGGATCGTCCCGGCTGTGTGTGCGGAAAAAGACCGCCGCGTCCTCCAGGGAGCGGAAGGGCTGGCCCATATCCAGCTCTAAAACCCGGCTCTGGTAGGGGATGCCCTTCTCCTCCAGCTCCCGGCACAGCTCCTCAAAGCCCTGCCGGGGGTGGTCCTTCCCCCTGGAAAAGCGGTGATCCCGGCCGCAGCGTTTGAGCACCGCCACCGTGCCGGTACACTGCCGCCGGGCGGCGGAGAGGATCTCATCCGTGCGGCCGAAGAAGCAGAACACCATAGCGTCGTAGGGCTCGTCCGGTGTGTCGGCCAGCACATCGCACCGCCGGGGCTCCACGTTGGGAGGCAGGGGCTGTGCCTCCAGATGGCGGATGGCCTCGGCGGACAGATCGGCCGCCACCACCGCGCGGCAGTAGGGGGCCAGCGCCAGACTCAACCCGCCGAGCCCGCACCCCGCGTCGCACACCCGCGCCCCCGGGGGGAGCACCTGAGACAGGGCTGCGGCCATGGCCGCACAGCTCCCGTTGACCCGGATGGCGTCGGCCATGAAGCGCACCATGTCGGGGGTCCACAGGACAATGGACTTGCGCACCGGGGCGATGAGTACCCCGTCGCCGGTGCGGACAAAGCGGGCGGGCACACCGTAGAGCTTCCGCATCAGCGCCTCGTCCAAGGCCTGGTCAGGGGGGCCGTCGGCGGCCACCAGGCCGTCGTGGAGGGCCACCACCCGCTGGGCATAGAGCATGGCATGCTGTGGGTTGTGACAGGAGAGCAGGACGGTGTACCCCCGCAGGGTCAGGGCGGACACCCGCTCCAGCACCCGCACCTGGTTGCCGAAGTCCAGGGCGGAGGTGGGCTCATCCATCAGCAGCAGCCGGGCCTGCTGGGCCAGAGCCCGGGCCGCCAGTACAAGCTGCTGCTCTCCACCGGACAGCTCCGCGAAGCTCCGGTGGGCGTAGTCTGCGATCCCCAGCTCCTCCAGGGCCTCCATGGCGATGGCCCGCTCCCGGCGGCCCGGCGCGGAGAAAAGGCCCAGCCGGCGGTTGGTGCCCATGAGCACCAGCTCCAGCGCCGTGTAGGGAAAGATCATATGGCTGGTCTGGGGAATATAGGCGATTTTTTTGGCCAGGGCGCGGGGCGCCAGGGATGACACGTCGCAGCCGTCCACCCGGACGCACCCCTGGTAGCCGGGCAGCAGGCCCAGGATGCAGCGGAACAGGGTGGTCTTTCCCGCCCCGTTGGCCCCCAGGACAAAGACCAGCTCCCCCGGCTCCGCCCGCAGGTCCACCCCCCGCAGCACCTCCCGCGCCCCAAAGGAGAAGCGCAGGTGTTCCACCTCCAGCATCACCGGGCACCCCCTTTCCGCAGCATCAGATAGAGGAAGAAGGGCGCGCCCGTGAAGGCGGTGAGGATGCCGATGGGGATCTCGGTGGCCAGCAGGTTGCGGGAGAGGTTGTCCACCAGCAGCAGGAAGGCCGCCCCTGCCAGCATGGAGCAGGGCAGCAGCACCCTGAAGTTGCTCCCCACCAGCTTGCGGCACAGGTGGGGCACCACCAGCCCCACCCATCCGATCATGCCGCTGACCGCGATGGAGGCGGCGGTGACCAGCGTGGCGCACACCACCGTCAGAAAACGCAGCCGGGGGGCGTTGACCCCCATGGCCCTGGCCTCGTCATCCCCCAGGGTGAGCAAGTTGAGCTTCCAGCGCAGGAGAAACAGGGGGAGCAGTCCGGCGGCCATGGCGGGGGCGATGCGGGCCACATCGGCCAGACGGGTGCCCGACAGGCTGCCCATGAGCCAGTAGGTGATCTCCGGGAGCTGGTTGGTGGGGTCGGCCACCAGCTTGAGGTAGGAGGTGGCGGCGGTGAACAGGGAGCTGATCACCATGCCCGCCAGCACCAGGTTGAGCACCCGGTCCCCGGGCGCCCGCTGTCCCACCAGGTAGACCAGCACCACCGTGGCCAGGGACCAGAAAAAGGCGGACAGGGTGGTGCCCTGATTGCCCACCCCCGCCAGGATGGCCAGCGCCGCCCCGAAGGACGCGCCGGAGGAGGCCCCCAGCACATCCGGGGAGGCCATGGGATTCTGAAACACCCCCTGGTAGGCCGCCCCGGCGCTGGACAGGCAGCACCCCACCAGGCAGGCCAGAACGATGCGGGGCAGGCGGATATTCATGACCGCGGTATACTCATGGTCCGTCCACGTGGGCTCCAGCGGCAGGAGCGGGGAGAGCAGAATCCGGCAGGTGGTGCCGGCGTCCACCCCATACCGCCCCAGGCAGAAGGAGAGGACAAACAGCGCCGCCAGCAGTACGCCCAATGCCAGCAGCACCCGGCCGCCGGTGTGTTCTGTTTTGGACAAGGGCCTGCACCTCCTCTCTCACCTCAATCCAGCAAATGGGCCAGCTCGGCAGGGATCTCCGCCCGGTTCTCCACCGTCAGCGGGAGCAGCCGGACATCCGCCCGGCGGGAAACAGGGCCCCAGAAGGGGCTTTTTTCGTGGCGGCGCAGCACCCCCAGCACCGGCGCGGGGCCGTCCAGCAGGGTAAAGACCGCCCGCTGGAACACCGGGGAACACCGCTCCAGAAAGCCAAGCTCGTCCATCAGCAGCAGGGAGCGCCGCCCCGCCGGGGCGGACAGCAGACGCTCCCCCGCCGCGTCGAAGGCGGCCCGGTCGGCCCTCACGCCATGGGGCTCCATCGTGGCAACGCTCAGGGTCTCCCCCGTCTCCAGCAGCTCCAGCGCCAGATGGCCGCCCGCCCGATCCCAGCGGGTACGGAACCCGCCGGGGGCCTCCGGCCGCCCCACCAGATAGTGGGCGATGGCGGTGGACTTTCCGCTCTGGAGCGGGCCGGTCAAAAAAATGTGCATCACACAGCATCTCCTTATTGGGGCAAAACAAAACGCCGCATCCTAAAAAAGGATACGGCAACGCAGGGCGGTCCCTGTGCAGAGGGCCGCCGCAGACTGTCGTTCCTTTTCAAACACGGAAGGCACCGCCGTTTCCTGCGGCACCCTGCGGCCCCAGCCGGGGCCATCGGTCCGCCAGCCCTAGGTCACCCCGTAGGCGGACGGACTCGGAACAGTATACATTTGTACCTATAGACTAGCGTTTTCGCCGGAATTTGTCAAGCCGCAGACAGTTCTTTATACCACAAAGCGGTAGCCCAGCCCCCGCACCGTCTGGATGTAGGCGGGGTGGGCGGGGTCCTCCTCAATCTTGGCCCGCAGGCGGTTGACATAGACCATGATGGCGTTCTCGTCGATGATGGCCTCTCCCCAGAGCAGATCGTAGAGCATATCCTTGGAGAAAATGCGGTTGACATTGTCGATAAACAGCTTCATCATCGCGTTCTCCTTTGCGGAGAGTGGAATTTCCACCCCGTTTTTATAAAAGCGCAGGGTGCTGGTGTTGTAGGTGAAGGGTCCGGCGGTGATGAGGCTGTCCGCCCCAGGCAGGCCGTTGCGGCTACGGCGGATAAGGGCCTTTACCTTCGCCCCCAGAGTGACGGGGTTGAAGGGTTTGGTCACATAGTCGTCTGCCCCGATGTCCAGGCCATACAGAGTATCATAGTCCTCCTTGCGTCCGCTGACGATGATGATGGGGGTCCGGACGCCCCGCTGCCGGAGGGTCTGTACCACCTGAAAACCGTCCATCCCCATTAGATTCACGTCCAGCAGGATCAGGTCGTACGTCCGCTGCGCCGTCCGCTCCAGGGCCTCCTCTCCGGAAGCCACCGTGTCCGCCTCGATTCCGTTGCTCCGGATGACCTTATAGAGCATGGTGAGGACGGCTTCATCGTCGTCCACAATCAGCACCGTATCCGCCACTGTGCTTCTCCCCCTTTACAGCCGGTTTGAAATCCAGTATGATTTCAGTATAAAGAATCTGCCGGAATTTGACAAGGGGGTGTGTGGTATGGAGGGGCAAAAAAAGCGCCGGCCTCCTGTTCTTCTTCTGATGATCCTGGTTCTTTTCCTCACCGTTGGCGGCCTGGCCCTGGCCGTACAGAGCTTCGGCCGCTACGACACCCTCCTGCTGGAGCAGTCGGACAGCCAGCTCTACGGACTGGCCCGTTCGGTGGACCGCAGCGTTTCGGGCGCCCTGGAGCAATTTATCGGGGAGCTGGACTACCTCATCCGGCTGGAGAACTTTACCGATGCGGAGGCCGATTGCCTCGCCGGGCAGCCGGAGGAGCTCCTTCAATTGCTCCAGAACAACCCTCTTATCCGTGAGGCCCTTATCACCGACTTTCTCTGTCTCCAGGACGGGCGGGTGCTGCTCTCCGCCTCTGGACGTACCGGCTATACGTTTCCCGTCGGGGGCAGCCTGGACGGGCGGGACCGTGTCCGCCCCTGCGTGGCGGAGAACGGCACCGTCTATCTCTCCTTCCAACTGGAGGGGGAGCGGGGGCTGTGGTACGCCGCGCTGGTGGACCTCTCTCTCTTTTACCGGCAGGTGGCCGGCGGCCTCACCACCTCTCCCCGGGATCAAATCCTCCTTCTGGACGCGGGCGGCCAGGTCCTGCTCCGCCAGACCGGTCAGGAGATACGTGTGGAGCTGGCGGCGGACGGTCTCGCCGGGGAGCCTGGCCTGGGCTTTCTGCTCCAGTGCCAGAGGGAGGGCCAGGAGGGAGCCTGCTTCTATGAGGCGGAGGGCTACACCGCCCGCATGGCGGTGATCCCCGCCGCAGGAAACAACGGCATCTTCGCCGTAGGCGTTTCCGAAGACTTCGACCAAGTATCGCGGCCCATCCGCCGCTCCGCCCTTCTGCTCACCACCGGCGGCGGACTGGTGATCGCCGGAGTGCTTTTGCTGGCGGGTCTCAACCTTCGCTCCGGGCGGCGCAACGAGCGCGCCCAGCGGGAGCTGGCCCTGCTCCAGGAAAAGAACGCCGCCATGGAGGCCCTCAACCGCAAGAATCAGGAGCTGGCCCACCATGACCGGCTCCAGACCATCGGCACACTCACCTCCAGTATCGCCCACGAGTTTAATAATCTGCTCACCCCCATCATGGGCTACTCCATTCTGGTGCTGGAGCAACTGCCCTCTGATGCCGAGGAGCTGTATGATAACGTGCTGGAGATCTACAACTCCTCCCGCAAGGCCAAGGAGATCATCGCCCGGCTGTCCGACCTGTCCCGCAAAAACACCTCTCTCACCTTCCAGTATGTATCCCCCGATGAGCTGGTACGCAAGGTGCTCGCCGTAGCCTCCCCCGCCCGGCCGCCCCATGTGGAGGTGCGCACCGATCTCGCCTGCCGCCACCTGTGGCTCCGGGGCAACGAGATCCAGCTCTCCCAGATGCTGCTCAACCTGATCCTCAATGCCTACCACGCCATGGAGCCCGGCGGCGGAACCCTCACCGTGGCCACCCGGCCGGAGGGGGAGTTTCTCTGCTTCCAGGTCTCCGACACCGGCTCCGGCATTTCGCCGGAGGTGCTCCCCCACATCTTTGAGCCCTTCTTTACCACCAAGGAGCGTGGCAAGGGCACCGGCCTGGGACTGGCCATCGTCCGGCAGGTAATGGAGGAGCACAAGGGGACCATCACCATCGACACCGCCCCAGGCCGGGGCACCACCATGCTCCTCCGTTTCCCCACCATCACGCCGCCGGAGGAGGATACCTAAACTCCAATACGCCCCCGCACCGTGCGGGGGCGTATTTTTTGTGTATACCTTAACAAATATTAAGGTTCTATCTATGTCCTGTTAAGGCTTATTTGTTATTCTTTTAACAAACAGTGGGAAAGGGGGTATACTATGCTGATTACCATTGGGCACACCTATGGCAGCGGCGGTTTGGAGATCGGTCGGCGGCTGGCCGCCCGGCTGGAGATCCCCTGCGGCGACGCGGAGGCCGACGAAGGGGCCGTCCGCTCACTGGCGGGACGCGGCTCCTGCGTGGTGGTGGGCCTGTGCGCCGACCATGTTCTGTCCGGCCAGCCGGGGCTGAACAGGATTTTTATCCACTGCGGCATGGAACAGCGGGTGGAGCGGCTGATGCGAGAGCGCGGCCTGTCCCCGGCGGAGGCCGCCCGGGAGGCGCTGCGCCAGGATCGGGAACGGGCCCGGCTCTATGGCCTGCATACCGGAGCCAAGTGGGGCGAGGTGGGTCGGTATGATCTGACGGTGGACAGCGGTCCCCTGGGGGTATCCGGTACCGTGGAGCTGTTGAGTCAGTTCATCGCCCTGAAAACCATGCGCCGGCGAAGCAAGGAGGCCGCACATGCTGGAACAACTGATTGAACGTATCCTGCCCACTATCATTGCGGCGCTGGAGCTGATGGGTATCTTCATTGTGGCGGTCTCGGCCCTAAGCGCCTTCGGCCGTTACCTGAAAAGCCTGTTCACCCGCACCCCCTGCGACGTTAAGTTCGCCCTGGCCAACGGTCTGGCCCTCAGCCTGGAGTTCAAAATGGCCGCCGAGATTCTCAAGACCGTCTTGGTGCGGGACCTCAAAGAGCTTCTGGTGCTGGGCGCCGTCATTCTGCTGCGGGCCCTGCTCTCCTTCCTGATCCACTTTGAGATGAAAGGAACCCATCCCCCTAAATAAGTTTCGGAGGTATCGACATGAAACGAATGCTTGCCCTGCTCCTGACCCTGACGCTGGCCCTGGGCCTGCTGGCCGGCTGCGGCACCACAGTGGTGGTGGCCGTCCCCGCCCCCACCCCGGAGGCCGAAACCCCCACCCCCAGCCCGGAGACGCCCCCTGCCACCGTCCCCGGCGGTGTCCCCGTCAAGACCGGCCTGGCCCTTCTCACCTCTGTGTCCAGCAGTAAGGACGCTACCGCCGACGCCGACGGCCTGGCACAGGCGGACATCACCGTGGTGGCCGTCACAGTGGGCGATGACGGGATCATTTACGACTGCGTTATCGACTCCATCCAGTCCAAGCTCAATTTTGACACCTCTGGCGCGCTTCTCTCCGACCTCACCCTCACGATCCCCTCCAAAAACGAGCTGGGCGCCGACTATGGTATGGGGAAGATCAGCTCCATCGGCAGGGAGTGGAACGAGCAGGCCCAGTCCCTGGCGGACTATGTGGTTGGCAAGACCATCCCTGAGGTGAAAGGCATTTCCATTAGTGAAGAGGGCAAGCCCACCGGCGCGGACCTCACCGCCTCCGTCACCATGTCCATCGGAGGATACATCAGCGCGATTGAGCAGGCTGCGGCCAATGCCTCCCATTTGGGGGCCTCCAAGGGCGACCGGCTGGTGCTGACCACCACCACCAATGCCGCCAAGAGCACGGACGCTACCAGCGATGCCGATGGCCTGGCCCAGGCCTACGCCACCGTGGGAGCCCTCACCCTGAGCGGGGACACCATCACCAGCATGGTCATCGACGCGGTACAGGCCAACGTGAATTTTAACGCCGCCGGGACCATTACCACCGACCTCTCCGCCGCGCAGCCCTCCAAGAATGAACTGGGTGCCGACTACGGCATGGGGAAGGTCAGCTCCATCGGCAAGGAGTGGGACGAGCAAGCCGCCGCCTTCGCTTCCTATGTTACCGGCAAGACCGTGGCCGAGGCCACTGGTATCGCCGTCACGGAGGAGGGCAATGCGGGCGACGCCGATCTCGCCGCCTCCGTCACCATCGGCGTGGGCGACTTCCTGACCCTGGTGGAAAAGGCAGGGGCCTGAGATGCGTCGCCTGCTCCCCCTGCTTCTGTCCGTCCTCCTGCTGGCCGGCTGCGCATCCCCTGCCGCGCCGGAGGAGGAGGGTGCGAAGCGGTATGAGGCCACCTTTCTCACCCTCTTTGACACCGTGACCACCGTGGTGGGCTATGCGGAGAGTGAGGAGGACTTTCAGGCCACCGCCCAGTCCCTCCATGACGCGCTGCTGGAGTACCACCAGCTCTATGACATCTACAGCGACTATGACGGCGTGGTCAACCTCAAGGCGGTAAACGACGCCGCCGGCGGGGCGCCCGTGGTTGTGGACCGCAAAATCATCGACCTGCTTCTCTTCTGCCGGGACCTCTGCGAGGGCACCGGCGGCCAGGTCAATGCCGCCTTGGGGGGCGTGCTGGCCCTGTGGCATGACGCCCGGGAGGCTGGCATCAGCGATCCCGCCTCCGCCGCCCTCCCCGACGCCGCCGCTCTGGCGAAGGCCGCTCGCCACACCGACTTCTCTTCTGTCATCATTGATGAGGCCGCCTCCACCGTGCAGATCACCGACCCCGCCCTCCGGCTGGACGTTGGGGCCATTGCCAAGGGCTATGCCGTGGAGCAGGTATGCCGCGCCGCGCCGGATGGGCTGCTTCTCAGCGTGGGGGGCAACGTCCGGGCCACCGGCCCAAAGCCTGGAGGCGAGAACTGGGTAGTTGGCATCCAGGCCCCCGATGGGGAGAGCGGAGCGTTCCTCCACACCCTCTACGTCCGCGATGTGTCGGTGGTCACCAGCGGCGACTACCAGCGCTACTACACCGTGGGCGGCGTGCGCTACCACCACATCATCGACCCCGCCACCCGCCGCCCCGCCGCCTACTGGCGGGCGGTCACCGTGCTGTGCGCCGATTCCGGCCTGGCCGACGCCCTCTCCACCGCCCTGTTCACCCTCCCCCAGGCGGAGGGGCAGGCCCTTCTGGACCGCTACGGGGCCGAGGCCATGTGGGTGGACGCCTCCGGCGGCGAGGTATTCAGCCCCGGTTTTTCCGCCTATCTCCGCACCTGACTTCAAAAATGAGGTGAAAGCATGAGACATCTGTTCTGGGGCGGCGTACATCCCGCCGGCCGCAAGGAGCTCTCCCGCGGCGCGGCCCCCACCCCCGCCCCCCTTCCAAGCCAGGTCGTCATCCCAATGGTTCAGCACATCGGCAAGCCCTGTACCCCTCTGGTCAAGGCGGGAGAGCCAGTGAAGCTGGGCCAGAAGATCGGCGATGCCGAAGGCCTGAGCGCCACCATCCACGCCTCGGTGTCGGGCACCGTGGCCGCCGTAGAGCCCCGCCCCCACCCCTCCGGCCGGGCCGTACTGTCGGTGGTCATCGACAACGACTACCAGGACACCCCCGCCCAAGCACTGGAGCCTCACGCCACCCACGAGGGGCTCTCCCCCAACGATATTCTCTCCATCATCCGGGAGGCGGGCATCGTCGGCATGGGCGGCGCCACCTTCCCCACCGACATCAAGGCTGTCACCGCCCAGGGGCGGGTGGACACTATCCTGGTGAACGCCTGTGAGTGCGAGCCCTACATCACCGCCGACGACGCCCTGCTGTGCAGCTATCCGGAGCAGATTTTCCGGGGACTGGCTGCGCTGGATGCCGCTCTCCATCCCGACCGGCGGGTGATCGCCGTGGAGGACAACAAGTCGGAGGCCATCGCCATCCTGCGCAGGCACCTGCCCGACTGGCCGGGAGTGGAGCTGGCCGTCCTGCCCACCCGCTACCCCCAGGGGGCGGAGAAACAGCTTATCCAGGCCGTTACCGGCCGGCAGGTGCCGCCGGGCCATCTGCCCTTCTCTGTGGGCTGTGCCGTGTTTAACGCAGGCACCGTGGCCGCCGTCTACCGGGCGGTGTACGAGGGCAAGCCGGTAACCAAGCGCATCGTCACCGTCACCGGCGAGGGCGTAAAGGAGCCCAAAAACCTGATTGTCCGCATCGGCACCCCCTTTGCCCAGGTCATCGAGGCCGCAGGCGGCCTCACGGAGGACGCCTGTAAGGTGCTCTCCGGTGGTCCCATGATGGGTACGGCCCAGGGTGAACTGGCCGCCCCGGTGCTCAAGGGTACCAACGCGGTGCTCTGCCTCACCAGCGCCAATCCCACACCGGAGCGTCCGGTGTGTATCCGCTGCTCCAAGTGTGTGGAGGTCTGCCCCATGCACCTGCAGCCCCTGTACCTCTATCGCTACGAGGCCGCCGGGAATCTGGACGCCCTCCAGGCCCTCCACGTCACCGACTGCATCGAGTGCGGCTGCTGCTCCTACACCTGTCCCGGCCAGCTCCCCCTGACGGAGCGGTTCCGGGCGGCGAAACAAGCCTTAAAGGAGGGAATTCGTCCGTGAAGCTGATCACATCCTCCTCCCCCCACATCCGCAGCGGGGAGACCACCCGCCGTCTGATGGGCACGGTGCTCCTCGCCCTGCTGCCCACCCTGGCGGCCGGGGTATGGTTCTTCGGTCTCCGGGCCCTGCTGCTAACCTTGGTGAGCGTGGCCTCCTGCGTGGCCTCCGAGTGGGCCTTCCGGGCCGTCACCAAGTCCCCCGGCTCGATTGCGGACGGCTCCGCCGCCGTCACCGGGCTGCTGCTGGCCCTCACCCTCCCCGCCACTGCCCCCTACTGGCTGGCGGCGGTGGGCGGCGTATTCGCCATTGTAGTGGTCAAGGGCCTGTCCGGCGGCCTGGGCCAGAACATCTTCAACCCCGCGCTGGCCGCCCGGGCCTTCCTGATGCTGCTGTGGCCCGCCTGGCTGGTACGCTACGCCCCCGCCGGGGCGGAGCTGCCCCTCTTCGGCTCCACCGCCGATGTGGTGAGCGCCGCCACCCCTCTCCACGACATGGTGATGCCCGCCCTGCCCGCGGCCTCCCCGGCCGACATGCTCCTGGGGAACATTGGCGGCTGCATCGGAGAGGTTTCCGCCCTGGCCCTGCTGATCGGCGGTGCCATCCTGCTTGGGCGGAAGGTCATCTCCTGGCGTATCCCCGCCGCCTACCTAGGTACTGTAGCCTTCCTCACCCTGGTATTTTATAAGGGGGAGGACCCCGTTGCCTGGATGCTCTACAGCCTGCTGGGCGGCGGTGTGATGCTGGGCGCCCTGTTCATGGCCACCGACTACGCCACCTCCCCCGCCCTGCCCGCGGCCCAATTGGTTTACGGCGTGGGGTGCGGCGCGCTGACCGTGCTGTTCCGCTACTTCGGGCTCTATCCGGAGGGGGTCACCTACGCCATTCTGCTGATGAACGCCTGCGCCTGGGCGCTGGACAAGGCCCTGCCGCCGGTGCGCTTCGGCGCTGTGAGAGGAGGAAAGGCCGGATGAATGTGAAAGCCCTGATCAAGCCCGTGGCCGTGTTGGCCGCCGTCTTTGTGCTCCTGTTGGCCCTTTCGGCGGGACTGGCCCCCACGGCGGCGGAGAACGCCGCAGCCGAACAGGCCAGGCTCTTCGACACCCTTCTCCCCGGCGGCGCTCCCTTCACCGAGGAGGCCTACAACGGTGAGGACACCGCCATCGCCGCTGTCCACCGGGGTTCCACCGGCTATATTGTCGAGACCGTCACCGCCGGCTACGCCGGAGATATCACCATGCTGGTGGCCGTGGACTTTGACGGCGCCGTGGTGGGTGCGGTGGTGCGGGAGATGGAGGAGACCTTCGGCCTTGGGGCGGAAGCCCTGTCCGACGCAGGCTTTCTCTCCCAGCTCATCTGGAGCCGGGGCGAGCTGGCCGTAGGGGACAACGTGGACGCCCTCACCGGCGCCACCGTCACCTCCAAGGCGGTGGTCAAGGCGGTCAACTCCGCCTCCGCCTTTGTCACCGGCGCGGACGTCAGCTCCAGCGCAACCGAGTGGGGAGGTTAAGCCATGCAAGAGAAATATACCCTGAATACCGCCCTGGCCGCCGTGGTGGGCTTGGGCTGCCTGGCGGCGGTTCTCTACCGCGTCTTCCTGTCCGCCGCCGTGCTCCCTGCCGTGGGCCTGCCCGCGGCGGCGGCCTGCTCCCTGCTGGCCCTGGCCGCAGAGGCCTATCTCTCCAAGGGCGTTCCCCGCCGGAACTGGGGGCTTACTCTCCTGCTGGGCGCCCTCACCTTCGGCCTGCTCCCCTGGGCCGCCGGGCTCACCGCCGGGACAGAGGCCGTGCGCTTTGCTGTGGTAGGCGGCGCGGCCTTCGGCGCTCTAACCTTCCTGTTTACCTCCCTGCGGGAGCGCCTCGCCTCCGGCCCATCCGGACGGCTGGCCCCCCTGGTCACCGCCGGCATCCTATTCCTGGCCTGCCAGTGCTTTGCCGGGATGCTCCTGTAACCCACGCGCCGCCTCCCATGTTGGGAGGCGGCGCGGCTGTTTTCCGTTGCCCTTCCGCCCGGACGGCGGTATAATGAAGGCAAGCAAGAATAAGCGAGGTGGACACCATGCCCCACATCATCGAGATCACCGACCTCTCCGCCCCCGAACTGGACGTATTCGCCCGCCTGACCGAGGCCCAGCTCCGCAGCCGCCGCGCGCCGGAGAGGGCCCTGTTCATCGCGGAGAGCCCCAAAGTCATCGGCCACGCCCTGGACGCCGGATATGAGCCCGTTTCCCTGCTGATGGAGCGCCGCCAACTGGAGGGCCCCGCCCGGGACATCCTCGCCCGCTGCGGGGACGTGCCCCTCTACACTGCCGGCCGGGACACCCTGGCCGCCCTGACGGGCTACGAGCTGACCCGCGGGGTACTGTGCGCTATGCGCCGCCCCTCCCTGCCCGCCGTGGAGGAACTGTGCGCCGGCGCCAGGCGGGTGGCCGTGCTGGAGGGCATCGTGGACCCCACCAACGTGGGGGCCATCTTCCGCTCGGCGGCAGCCCTCCACATGGACGGGGTGCTGGTCACTCCCACCTGCTGCGACCCCCTCCATCGCCGGGCGGTGCGGGTCAGCATGGGCACCGTGTTCCAGATCCCGTGGACCTATATCGGGGCGCGCTCCGCCGACTGGCCCCAGCCGGGACTTGCCCGTCTGCGGGCCCTGGGCTTTCAGACCGCCGCCATGGCCCTGAGCCTCGAAGCCCTCTCCATCGAGGACTCCCGGCTGGTGTCCGCAGAAAAGCTGGCCATCGTCCTGGGCACCGAGGGGGACGGCCTTTCCCCCCGAACGGTGGCCCACTGCGACTATACAGTTTGCATCCCCATGGCCCGCGGCGTGGATTCCCTTAACGTGGCGGCGGCCAGCGCCGTGGCCTTCTGGCAGTTGGGCCGGTACAAATGAACCGGAGCCCCTGGAGCCGCTTTGCGGCTCCAGGGGCTCCTTCGCTCTGTGTGCAAATTCTCCTCACTCCGCCTGGTCGGAGGCCATCTTCTCCTGCTTCACCTTGTGGTCGATGACGTGGCGGCCGGCCAGCTCGGCCCTCACCTCGTCCAGGGAGATCCCCGCCTCCACCATCAGCACCAGAACATGGTACGCCAGATCCGCCAGCTCATAGACCGTCTCCTTGTGATCCCGGTCCTTGGCCGCGATGATAACCTCGGTGCACTCCTCGCCCACCTTTTTCAAAATCTTGTCCAGGCCCTTTTCAAACAGGTAGGTGGTATAGGAGCCCTCCGGCCGCTTGGCCCGGCGCTCCTCCAGCAGGCGGTAGAGCCCCTCATAGCTGAACTGCTCGTCCATGTCATCTCTCCTCCCTTGCAAAGAATACCGCTCCGTCGAAGCAGGAGTCGGTGCCCAGGTGGCAGGCCGGCCCCTCCTTCCGCACCCGGATCAGGAGGGCGTCCCGGTCACAGTCGGCCCGCAGCTCCACAATGTGCTGGTAATTGCCGCTGGTTTCCCCCTTAAGCCACAGCTCCTGCCGGGAACGGGACCAGAAGCAGGTCAGGCCCTTTTCCAGGGAAATGGCCAGGGACTGCCGGTTCATGTAGGCCAGGGTGAGCACCCTCCCCGTCTCCGCATCCTGCACAATGGCGGGTATGAGCCCCTTCTCGTCAAATTTCAGCGTCTGCACATCAATCACAGCCGCACGCACACCCCTTCCTCCGCCAGTACCCGCTTCAGCGCAGGTATGGTCACCTCGCCGAAGTGGAAAATGCTGGCCGCCAGCCCGGCGGACAGCTCCGGCAGGGCGCGGAACAGGGCCGCGAAGTCGGCGGCGCTCCCTGCGCCGCCGGAGGCCACCACCGGCACGGACACCGCCCGGCTTACGGCCTTCAGCAGCTCCACATCGAAGCCGCCCTTCACCCCGTCGGTGTCCATGGAGTTGACCACCACCTCGCCGGCCCCGGCGTCCACTCCCCGGCGCACCCACTCCAGGGCGTCCAGTCCGGTGTCCACCCGGCCGCCGTTCAGAAATACGTGGTAGCTCCCGTCCACCCGCTTCACGTCCACCGACAGCACCACGCACTGGTCGCCGTACCGCCTGGCCGCCTCCCCGATGAGAGCGGGGTTCCGGACAGCCCCGGAGTTGACCGAAACCTTGTCCGCCCCGCAGGCCAGCACCCGCTCGAAGTCGTCCAGCCCCCGGATGCCGCCCCCCACGGTGAGGGGGATGAAAATGGCGGAGGCCACCTTGGTCAGAATATCGGTAAAGAGCTTCCGCCCCTCATGGGACGCAGTGATGTCGTAGAACACCAGCTCGTCGGCACCGGAGCGGGAGTAGTGCTCCGCCAGAGCCACCGGGTCGGACACGTCCCGGAGCCCCTGAAAATTGACTCCCTTTGCCACCCGTCCGTCCCGTACGTCCAGGCAGGGGATGATACGCTTGGTCACCATGTCACTCCACCTCCCCCAGGGCGCCGCGCAGCGACAGGGCCCCGGTGTAAAGGGCCTTGCCCAGAATCGCGCCGTACAGGCCCAGCGCCTTCAGCCGCCTCAGCTCCTCCAGGGAGGACACGCCGCCGGAGGCGATGAGTTGCAGGGGAAGCCGCTCCGCCAGGGACTGGTACAGCGCCACGTTGGTCCCCCCCAGCATACCGTCCCGGGAGACATCGGTGCAGATGACGGTCCGCACCCCCCAGTCCACCAGGCGCTGGAAGAAGGCCTCCGCCGGCTCTGGGGCGGTCTCCCGCCAGCCTTTGATAGCGATGGCCCCGTCCTTCAGATCCACCCCCACCGCCACCCGATCTCCGAAGCGGTCCAGTGCGGTCCGGAGAAAAACGGGGTCGGTGACGGCGGCAGTGCCCAGGATCACCCGCGCCGCCCCCGCGTCCAGGTAGCGGGCCACGGCCTCCAGCGTGCGGATGCCGCCTCCCACCTCCACCTGTAGGCCGGTGGACCGGCACAGCTCCGCTACCACCCGGAAATTGGGGGTGGTTCCGTCCCTGGCCCCCTCCAGATCCACGGTGTGGAGCCAGGCCGCCCCGGCGATCTCAAACTCCCTCGCCTGGTCCAGAGGGTCCTCCCGGTAGACCGTCATCCGGCTGTAGTCCCCCCTGGTCAGGCGGACCACCTTTCCCTCATAGAGATCAATAGCCGGAAGCAGAATCATGCTTCAACCCTCCAATCCGCAGAATGCCTTGAGAATCCGCAGTCCCACATCCCCGCTCTTCTCCGGGTGGAACTGGGTGCCGTACACGTTTCCTCTCTGCACCGCCGCCGTCAGAGGCGCGCCGTACTCGGTCCAGGCGGTGAGCCCCTCTCCGCAGGCAAAGCCCGCGTAGGAGTGGACGAAATAGACGTGCTCCCCCTCCTCCAGAGCCGCGAAAATGGGGCTGCGGGGCCGCTCCGCCGGGAAGCGGAGGGCGTTCCAGCCCATGTGGGGCACGGCCAGCCCCGCCGGAATCACGTCCCGGATGGGGCGCACCTCCCCCGGAATGAGGCCCAGGCCGGGGTGCTCCCCGTACTCAAAGGAGCGCTCCAGGAGGAGCTGCATCCCCAGGCAGATGCCCAGGACGGGCTTGCCTGCGGCAGCGGCCTCCAGTACCGCCTCCGCCATGCCGGCGGCCCGCAGCCGGGCCGCTGCGTCGCCGAAAGCCCCCACGCCGGGGAGGATCACGTGGCTGGCCGCCCGGAGGACCGCTCGGTCCCCGGTGACCACGGCCTCCCGGCCGATGGCCGCCAGGGAGCTCTTGAGGGAGAACAGGTTACCCACCCCGTAGTCGATGATGGCGATCATGCCTCTCCCCCCTCAAACCGGATATCCACCGCCCTGGCGTGGGCGTCCAGGCCCTCCTTGCGGGCGAACAGGCTCACCTTCCGGTAGTCCCTGGCCAGGGCGTCCCGGGTATAGTAGCTGAACTGGGACTTCTTTACGAAGTCATCCACCGACAGGGGACTGTAGAACCGGGCGGTGCCCATGGTAGGCAGAGTGTGGTTGGGCCCGGCAAAGTAGTCCCCCATGGGCTCCGGGTTATAACGGCCCAGGAAGACGGAGCCGGCGTTCTGAATCTCCCCCAGGTAGTCGAAGGGGTTGTCCACACACAGCTCCAGGTGCTCCGGGGCGATGCGGTTGGCCACCGCGATGCCCTCCCGGAGATCCCGGCAGACGATGAGCTTGCCGTTGGCCTCCAGGGAGGCCCGGGCGATCTCTGCCCGGGGCAGGGCGGCCAACTGCCGCTCCAGCTCATGAGCCACCGCCTCGGCCAGGGGGCGGGAGTCAGTGACCAGCACGGCGGCGGCCATCCGGTCGTGCTCCGCCTGGCTCAGCAGATCCGCCGCCACCCAGGCGGGATTGGAGCGGCCGTCGGCCAGTACCAGCACCTCGGAGGGCCCGGCGATCATGTCGATGTTTACCCGGCCGAAGACCTGGCGCTTGGCCTCCGCCACGTAGGCGTTTCCGGGGCCCACGATCTTATCCACCTGAGGGATGGTCCCGGTGCCGTAGGCCAGGGCGGCCACCGCCTGGGCGCCGCCCACCTTGTAGATCCGGGTCACGCCGGCGATTTTGGCTGCGGCCAGGATGTGGGGGTTCACCGCCCCATCCCGCCCGGGCGGCGTCACCATAATGATCTCCCCCACTCCGGCGATCCGGGCGGGAATGGCATTCATCAGCACGGTGGAAGGGTAGGCGGCGGTGCCGCCGGGCACATAGATGCCCACCCGCGCCAAGGGGATGATCCGCTGGCCCAGCACCACGCCCTCCCGCTCGGTCATCACGAAGCTCTCCCGCTTCTGCCGGGCGTGGTAGGCCCGGATGTGCTCCGCGGCCTCCTCCAGCACGGCCAGGAAGGCCGGCTCCACCTGCGCCGCCGCCTGGTCCACCTCCTCCGCCGTCACCGCCAGGGCGTCCGGCGCTGCGCCGTCAAAGCGGAGGGTATACTCCCGCAGGGCCGCGTCCCCCCGCTCCTGCACGGCCCGGAGGATCTCCGCCACCGGGGCGGATACGTCCGCCCCGCTTCCGCCGCGGAACAGGATCTCCCGCTCCTCCAGCGTTTCCATATCATATATTTTGATCATGACCGCCTCACAGCTTCCGCGCCAGGGCCGCCTGCATCGCGGCGATCTCCTGATGCTTGAATTGATAGCTCACCCGGCTGCTGATCAGCCACGCGCTGATGTCCACAATGGTCTCCAAAGGCGCCAGGTGGTTTTCCAGCAGGGTCTTGCCCGTCTCCACAATGTCCACAATCACGTCGGACAGGCCCAGGATGGGAGCCAGCTCGATGGAGCCGTTGAGCTTGATGATGTCGATGTCGCGGGACTTGGCCGTGTAGTGCTCCGCCGTGATGTGGGGGAATTTGGTGGCCACCCGGAGGGTTCGGCCGGGCGCGTCGTAGAAGTTTTCTGGCCCGGCCACGCACATACGGCACCGGCCGATGCCCAGATCCAGCAGCTCGTACACGTCGGGCTCGTACTCCAGCAGGATATCCCGGCCGGCCACCCCCACGTCGGCCGCCCCCCGCTCCACATAGATGCTCACGTCGGAGGGCTTCACCCAGAAATACCGCACTCCCTTCTCCCTGTTTTCAAAGGTCAGCCTGCGGTTTTTCTCCAAAATCGCGGGGCAGTCGTACCCGGCGGAGGCAAAGGCCTCGTAGGCCCTCTCCCCCAGCCGCCCCTTGGGCAGCGCCACATTGATCATAGTCCCACCTCCTCCGGTGTCATGCCGCTGCGGTAGCGCAGCTCAGTCCGACAGCGGAGCTGGGCGGAGCCCCCCGCCCGCTCACAGCGGACGGAGCGGCCGGAGGCCCGCAGGGCCTCGGCAAAGGCTGCCAGCCCGGCTAGCTCCGCGTCGGGCCCATAGGTGAGCAGCACGTCGGCGTCAAACCGTCCGCCGTCCGCCCTTTCCTCCAGCAAGCCCATGGACAGGGCAAAGCCGATGGCCCCCACCTGCTTGCCCATCTTACGGGGCAGGTTGTCGTACCGCCCGCCGGAGAGCACCGGGGTGTGGAGGCCGGGCAGAAAGCCCTGGAAGATCACCCCATTGTAGTAATCCATGCTGTTCACCAGGGAGAAATCCAGCCGTACCCGCTCCTCCAGTCCAAACGACTCCAGCAGTCCGGCGGTGAGGGAGAGCTGCCGCAGGGTCTCCCAGGCGGCGTTGCTCTTGGCCAGCCGCCCCACCCGGCCAATCCCCTCCTTGAGAGGGGCGTACAGCTCCACCAGCTCCCGCAGGCCGTCAGCCTGCTCCCCGGTCAGCTCCCCCCGCTCCGCCAGGACGCACAAGCCTGGGACGTTCTTTCGGGCAACGAGGCCCAGCACCTTCCCCCGCACGGGGGCGGACAGCCCCATCTGGTCCAGCAGGCTGCCCACGAAGCTCACGTCGGACAGAGCCAGCACGTACTTCGGGGAGAGCTGCTCCAGGGAGCGGGCGGCCAAGGCGATGACCTCTGCCTCGGCATAGGGGTCAATCTGCCCCACCGACTCCACCCCCACCTGGAGGATCTCCCGGAAGGCGCCCCCCACCTCCCGGCAGACGTTCTCGTTGTAGTACACCTTTTCGCTGTCTCCTCCGTTGCTCTTCATGATGGACAGGGTGATGTCCGGCTTGAGGGCCTTGAGGGCGCCGTCGGCGTCGGTAAAGGTGATAATGCGGTCTTGCCGCAGAAAATCCCGGTTCTGGGCGTAGAGGTCGTAATCCTCAAACCGGGACATTTTGAATTTTCGGTAGCCGTACTGCTCATAGAGCCGGTTCAGCCGCTCCTGCATGGTCAAAGCATCCCCTTTGTGGATGGAATTTCGTCCCGGCCCTCTGGATCAATGGCCGCCGCCTCCCGCAGGGCCCGGCCCAGGGCCTTGAAGGCCCCCTCCACGATGTGGTGGGAGTTGCGGCCGCACACCCTCCGCAGGTGGAGGGTGAGGCCGGCGTGGACGGCGAAGGCGTTCATGAACTCGTACACCAGCTCGGTGTCGAAGCGCCCGATCTTCTGGGCCGGGATGTCCAGGGCATCGTAATAGCCCCCCCGGCCGGACAGATCCACCGCGCACAGAATCAGCGCCTCGTCCATGGGCAGGTAGAGTGAGGCGTACCGGCGCACCCCCCGCTTTTCCCCCAGGGCCTGGGCCACGGCGTCCCCCAGAGCGATGCCGATATCCTCCACGCTGTGGTGGTCGTCCACCTGAGTGTCTCCCCGGCAGGTGAGCTCCAGATCCAGCCGCCCGTGGCGGGCCAGCAGGGTGAGCATGTGGTCAAGAAAGCCCACACCGCTCTGAATGGCGCTCACCCCCCGGCCGTCCAGACAAATGGTGAGGGTGATGTCGGTCTCATTGGTCTTGCGCGCAATGTGGGCGGTTCTCATAGCAGTCCCTCCAGCCGTTCCAGCAGGGCGTCCATCTGGGCCCTGGTACCGATGGTGATGCGGATATAGTCCCCGATGCGGGGGGCGTCGAAGCGGCGCACCAGCACCCCGCGCTCCTTGAGCCTCCGGTAGAGGTCCCCGCCGTCCGCTGCCGGATGGCGGGCAAAGAGGAAGTTCGCCCTGGAGTCGGTGCAGGTGAAGCCAAGCGCCTCCAGCCGCCGCTTGGTATCGGCGCGGGTGTCCACGATGGCCGCGCAGTTGGCGTCGTAGTAGTCCTGCTCCGCCAGGGCCGCGGCCCCTGCCCGCAGGGTCAGGCGGTTGACGTTGTAGGGATTGGTGGAGAAGCGGATGGCCTCCAGATCCTGAATCAGGGCCGCATCCCCGATGGCGTAGCCCAGCCGGGCTCCCGCCATGGAGCGGGACTTGGAAAAGGTCTGCACCACCAGCAGGTTGGGATAGCGGGCGGTGAGGGGCACCGCGCTCTCCCCGCCGAAGTCCACATAGGCCTCGTCCACCACCACCACCGCATCCGGGTTGGCCCGGACAATCCCCTCTACCTCGTCCCGACTCAGGGCCAGGCCGGTGGGGGCGTTGGGGTTGGCGAGCACAATGGTTCGATGCAGGTGATTGTAGTCCTCCGGCGCCAGGCGGAAGTCCGCCCGCAGGGGCACCTGCCGGACTGGTATGCCGTACAGGCGGGCGAACACGGCGTAAAACCCGTAGCTGATGTCGGGAAAGGCCACCCCACGGCCGTCGGCGGCATAGGCCAGAAAGGCGAAGCTGAGGGCCTCGTCGGAGCCGTTGGCGACAAACACATTCTCACGCTCCACCCCGTACCGGGCCGCCAGCGCCTCCCTCAGCTCCACCGCTTCCGGGTCGGAGTAGAGGCGCAGGTTCTCCCCCTCCGCCCGGTTCAGCGCCGCCAGTACCCCCGGCGACGGGGGATAGGGAGATTCATTGGTGTTCAGCTTGATGTATGCCTGATTCCGGGGCTGTTCCCCCGGCGTATAGGGGGTGAGCCGCCGGAGAGCCCCGTTTAGAAACTGCGACATTGAATCACCTTCTATCTCGCTAACGAATTAAAGCGTTAGTGTAATAATACACATATTCCCCGCTCCTGTCAACCCCCTTTTGTTGGCTTGGAACGTTCATAGGAGAAAATCGGTGCGTTTTGTGCTATGATCTCATTGACAGGCGGCCTGCGGTGCCGCTGTGAAATCCATCTGATTGATCAAAAAGGAGGAATTGGATGTACTATTCTGCGGTCTGCCCATCCCCGCTGGGGATGCTCACGCTGGGCAGCGATGGGGAGCACCTGATCGGCCTTTGGCTGGAGGGACAGAAGTATTTCGGCGGAGCCGTGCGGGAGGTGCTGGAGGAGCGGGACGGGCTTCCCGTCTTTGACGCGGCGCGGGACTGGCTGGCCCGGTATTTTGCTGGAGAAAAGCCGATGCCCTCCGAACTGCCCCTGTGCCCCATCGGCGGGGAGTTCCGGCAGCGGGTATGGAGTCTGCTGTGCCAAATACCCTACGGAGAAACCACGACCTACGGAGCTCTTGCCCGGGCGCTGGCGGCGCAGATGGGAAGGCCCTCCATGTCCAGCCAGGCAGTGGGCGGCGCGGTGGGCCATAACCCCATCTCCATCATCATTCCCTGCCACCGGGTCGTGGGCTCCGGCGGCAGCCTCACCGGGTATGCCGGCGGCATCGCCGCCAAGCTCCGGCTGCTGGAGCACGAGGGCGTGGAGCTCTCCCGCCTGTCCGTCCCCAAGAGGGGCACGGCGCTTTGAGCCATGGCAGCTTGACTCTCTCGGCAGACGCGGGCCGTCCTCAACCGCCTATTTCGTCTCCCGGATTGGGAGGACTGCCGGGATGCAGAAGGACAGGGGCCGGGATAGAGCAAACGTCTCGGTCTTAATTTGCATACCCAAAATCAGAAATTTGGCTGCGTTTTGCCCCGGGTGTGATCAATATAGAGTCCGGCGGAGAGCACTGTCCCAGTGGGGAAGTCAAAATGGTGATTCCGCATATCTGCATATTGCACAGCAGGCATGCGCTGATCCCTTCCGGAGACAAGCCCTCAGCCCGGCTGATGGGGCGGCGCAGTACGCGCTCTGGACAACATCATCCAAGCAGAAACCGCCACACGCTTCTTTCGCCTGCCCAATGCGATGCCTATCATCTGCGCCGAGGCCATGACAATGATTCGCCGGGCAGCCGAAAACGGCAGTGACGTATACAGGGGTATGCGTCACTGCCGTTTTCCAATTTTCCCGATTAGGGAAACAGCGCCTCCGTTAAGCTGCGCGCCCCCTCCCGGTCCCAGGTATAGCGGAGCAGAGCATCCTCTCCCACTCCGAAGTACTGAAAACCGTAATCAACCCTGCCCCGGTCGCTGGTGGGATCAAAATAGAGCCACTGGCCGTCCACCTGGGCCAGAACCCACATGTGGTTCTCTCCACCCATCTTCCCACTGACGGTAATACAGGGAATCTCCGCCTGTTGTAAAAGCATCTGGAACGCCTGGGCATAGCCGCCGCAGATGGCTAGATGGTCATGGAGCGCCCCGTATGCGGTGGTAGCGCTGTAGGGCATCTCACCGGGCTGGCTGTAGTAGCGGAAGTCGTAACGTACCTGTTCCGTCAAGTAAGCATACAGCGCCTCAGCCTGTGCAGCCTTCCCCATCTCCGCCGTGATGATTTCCTCATAAACCTGCCTTGCCAGGCACTCTGACTGAGCCAGCCGGTTCAGGGCCTCCTCTCGGCTCAGGCCACCCTGGGGCGTGACCGTGATAGCGGTGCCGTCACGGCTGAGCTGGCACAACAGCCAACCGCCGCCCACCTGCTGAAGCGCCCGGTTCATGGCATCCACTGTCAGAGTGGGCTCGGTAATCCGGATGGGAATACTCTCCTGTGACAGTCCACCCCGCGCCACCTCCACCAGACGATCCAGGCCATCCACCTCTATTCCCTGAAATCCAGCGGGATACGCGCCGGTACGGTAGGGCATATAGGACACTTTACAGCGGAGCAGTCCGTCCTCCCCTACCTCTGAAGTGAGATCATAGGCATACTTGTACTCCGGATGGTCGGATAAGATGCTGTAGTACAGGTTTTTAACAGCCATGGGCAGCTCCGCCGAACCGACCGGTGCCGCACATGCTAAGGCGGGCGGCTGCTCCACCGCTACAATCGCTTCCATCAGCTTCTGTTCCAATTCCTCCAGAGTAGCGGCCACCGGCGGCGCGGGGCTGGAGCTGCTGGTGTCAGCTCGCTTCGGCCACTCCAACCCCAGGTTTTCCCGGACAGCGGACCGCAGCGCCGTCATATCTGGGTCCCTCCAGAAAAAGCGCAGCTTCTCCTCTGCCACAGTGTTTTTTCCAGGCTCCCCACCCAACACAAAGACGGCAAAGGTGTCGGCGATATCCTCATGGAAGTAGTTGGCCCCGTAACGGCTCACATAGTGAGTAGGCGATCTGTCGTAATCACCCGCGCCGCTGACTCCAAGCTCCCTCCAAAACGCATCGTAAAACGATATTCGGAAGGCCCCCTCCACAAATCCCGCCGGGTCATGAGTGTCGCTGCCCACGGTCAGGTCTACCTGTGTCTCGTCCTCCAACAGGACGTGGCCATACTCGTGCAAAATCGTGTAGGTCAGTTTGCTCCAGTCCCGCTTCTCCCCGTTTTCATCATACACATCGAAGTAGTCAATGCTGATGGAAAAGCGGGTGTTGTCCGTAACGCCCTCCTCCCGAATGGGAGAGGTATAGGCCAGGACATTACTGGTACCATCCGTAAACAGGTTGAACTCGGCCAGCTTCTGTCTGGCCTCCAGCGGGAGGATCGAACACAGATAGTTCCATACCGCCGCATCCTCCGGATCGCTGATGACGGCTTGACCGCCGCTCACCGGATAGGAGGCCAGCACATTGGTGATGCCCACGGAGTAATTTCCCACCGTGACGAGACACCCCTCCTGGTCACGGGACAGCGTGATATATTTGCTGTAAATGGGGTCGGACCAGCCGGTCTGTCCCCCCTCCTCTGATACGGGGGAGCCATACATCGCCTCAATGAGTTCCCGTACCTGTTCCCCTGTATAGCCGGTTTCCTCCGGCCGCAGCTCAATGCGCTCTAGAAAACCGTTGCGGTACTGGTAATAGGTACTCATAGGAACTTTGCTGTCAAACCAGTGCATGGAGTAGTGGTAGGTCTCATAGGTGTCGGTCCACCCCTCCCCGGATATCTCACTGGCGCCTACGGGCTCTCCCGCCGCTCCGATGTACGCCTCAGTATCCGCTCTGGAACTGCCGAAATAGATCATATTCTGTCTGGTCTGGCGGTAGGCGCCTCTCTCTCCCTGCTCCCGGGCCAGAGCCCGGTAGGAGGGGGTATCGGCCGAGCAGATCTCCTCCGCCGCGGCTGCTGCGCTGTCAGCGGCAGCCGCAATGGCATACAGATCCAACTGTTCCGCCGTATCCGCCGCCGAGTGGTACAGGTAGCCCCGCCCCCTCTGCATCAGCAGGACAGCAGGTATTCCGGAGAGCTGAAACGAGGTATGGTCGCTGGCGGTCTCCACTCCGCTCTCCAACCCCGGATTCTTTTTCTGAAGCAGGTCGCTGACCCAGTTCGCCTCCCCGTCTACAGTACACACCAGCGTCCCTGTGGAACCGAGTCCGCCCAGCATATCGAACTGGATCGCACCGACTATCCGAGTCCGCTCCTCCTCTGTCAGAGAGGCGGTGTAGGTCCGGGATCCATTCTTACCGTTCTCTTCATCGGTGAAGCTGAGGAAGCGCACCTCCGTATCAGTCGGTACATTCCTCAGCGCCTCCGCCGTATAGAGCAGGGCAGCCACACCCGAGGCATTATCATTTGCCCCATAGGCAGTGGGCACACTGTCGTGATGGGCGGACAGCACCAAGATATCCGCATCGGGAACAGAGGCCGCCTTTACCGCGGCGACATTGTGCCCGGTGCGGCCCTGGCCGTCGGTATAGGGCTGGAGAGTGACGCTGTACCCCATTTCCTCAAAGCGGTCCCTCAGATACCGGACTGCATCGGCCTCCCCCTGGGAGCCCACCGGCCGGTGGTGTGCGGCAAGGATCTCCAGATCGTCCCGGAGCTGCCCGACATCGGGCAGCCCGGCGGCCCGCTCCAGCATGACCAACGCCTCCGCTGTGGTGATGGTATCCTCTGGGGCCAGTTTATCCCCGCTCCGGCCTGCCATTACCCCGGCCTGCTGGCACCAGAGCACAGCATCCCTCGCCCATTCCGACACAGTGCCGGCGTCCCCAAAACGCTCGAGTCCTTGGACCGGTACCTCGGGTGTTCCCGCCTGTCTCCAGAGGATAGCGGCAAATTCCTGCCGGGTGACAGGGCGGCCTGGCTCATAGGTTCCATCTCCCACGCCAGTGAGATAGCCCTGCCCTGCTGCCCAGCCCACGGCTGCGGCATCCTTTTCAGACACATCAGAGAAAGGGCACTCCTCATGCGCAGCGGGCTGCCCTGCCGACTCATAGAGCAGCCGGGCCACCGCTCCGCGGGTCAAACGCTGTCCCGGCGAGGCCAGAAATGCCCGGCTGACCGACTTTTCCCGTCCCCAGGCCAGCGCCTCGGCTGCCCAGGCCGGCCAAGGGGTGCCGGAAGCTCCGGCGGCCGGGAGCAGCAGAATACCGCAGAGCAGCAGCGCACCTATCCGCTTCATTAAGCTCACCTCATCCAAACGTATACCGCCGCAGTGGCTGTTAAACATTGGACGGATGAACGGTCTGAAAAGTTTTTCTGAGCGCATAAAACACGGCCTCCGCCTGAACCGGAGGCCGTGTTTTATGCGCTTGGTCTTCTTCTCTCTGCTTACGCACGGGCGAGGTTTTTGAAGTAGTGGTGGGCCCAGCACTCGGTAATAATTTTCCGGGCCGCGAACAGCGCCGCCAGAGAGGGGTCCAGTCTGGGGGCCACCTCCACCACGTCCATGCCGATGATGTTGAGGCCGTCAAAAAGGCCCTTCAGCAGGTCCAGGAGCTGCCGGGCGGTGAGGCCGCCGAATTGGGGCGTGCCGGTACCGGCGGCATAGGCGGGGTCCAGGCAGTCAATATCCAGAGTGATATAGACTTTGGAGAACCGCTTCATGTGGGACACCATCCGCTCCAGTGCCGCCGGCACCCCCAGGTGGTCCACATCAGCGGCGGAGAGGACGTTGATCTTGTTGTTCTGGTAGAACTCCAGCTCGTCGGACTCGATGGAGCGGATGCCGAGGAAGTAGAGGTGGTCACTGTCCCCCACGTGGGACAGCTCGGTGGCCCGCCGCTCGGTGGAGCCGTGGGACAGAATGTCCCCGTGCATCTCGTGGCAGAGATCGAAGTGGGCGTCGATGTGGATGATACCGAAGTCCTCCTCCACCGCCCGGTTGACGCCCCGGTGGACGGGGATCGTCACCGAGTGGTCGCCGCCGATCATGGTAAAGAACTTTCCCGCCTTCACGGCCTGATAGGCCAGCTCCTCCGCCTCGGCGAACATCTCGTCCCGGTCCTTCCCCACGCAGTCACCCAGATCCTTGACCTTCACAGGGGAGATATCCCGGAAATCCTCGGTGGTGGGCGAGATGGTGTGGGTGATTTTCCGCAGCTCCTGGGGCGCCTCACAAGTGCCGGAGCGGAAGCTGACCCCGCCGTCGTAGGGGATACCGAACACAGCTATGTCGGCCTCCTCCAGGGGGAGCTCCGGGTGGTTCAGGCCAGCCCAGATAGTCTTGTCCTCCGTGATAGAATTTTTCAATAGCATGATGATGAAACTCCTTTCTCGTCCTGTTCCCGGATGCCCCGCTGGAAGTCGGCCCGGACAGCCTCCAGCAGCTCAGGCCGGGTGAGCAGGTCGTAGCCCACACCCGCCAGGGCACAGACTCCCAGCCGGGTGGCCTCCCGGCCCTCCTCGGTCACGGTTCGGGCGGCGAACTCCTCCGTATGCAGATCGACACCCCCACATCCGTGAATGCCGAGCATCCCGTGGAGGGTGGGTATCCGGAAGCTCACGTTGCCCGCGTCGGTAGATAGGCGGTTGGCCTCCTCCACCACGACCGGCTCACCCAGCGCGGCCATGTTCGTTTCATAGGCATCCAGCAGCGGCTCGTTGAGCAGCAGCGGCTGGGTGGGACACAGGTACTGGGTGATCTTCAGCTCCGCCCCCATGCTGTCCGCCGCCCCCTGGACACAGCGGTTGATGCGCTCCACCGCCCGACGGGTCTTCCACTCCTGGTCACAGCGGATGTAGTAGCGCAGGCTGGCATAGTCGGGGATGATGTTGGGCAGGGTGCCGCCGCTGTTGAGGATACCGTAGATGTTGGCGTCCAGATACTGCTTGACCTGGTTGACGCTGAGGTAGGCGGCAACGGCGGCGTCCAGGGCGTTGATGCAGTCGCTGCCCGGCCCGGCCTCGTTGGCATGGCACTTCTTTCCGAAAAACTCGTACTGCACCGGATAGATGCCGATGCTCCCCATCCGGCCGCAGGTCTTTTGATAGGGGTGTAGCATGAGGGCCACATCCAGCTCGTCAAAGGCCCCTTCGTCGGTGAGCTGTACTTTGGTACAGGTGACCTCCTCGTCGGGCGTACCGTAGACAATCAGGGTGCCGCCGACGGCGTCCACCGTCTGCCGCAGGACAGCCGCAGCTCCCGCCGAGACGACGCCAATGAGGTCGTGGCCGCAGCCGTGGCCCACCTCGGGCAGCGCATCGTACTCGCACAGGAAGCCCAGCACCGGCCTGCCGGAGCCGTAGACTGCCCGGAAGGCGGTGGGCAGGCCGTGGAAGTTCTCCTCCACCTTGAAGCCCTGCTCCGCCAGCCACTCCCGCAGCATGCGGGAGGAGTTGACCTCCTCCAGCCCCAGCTCAGGGTGGTCGTACATCGCACGGGACATGGCCCAGAGCGCGGGGAGGAAGCTCTCCGCCGCTGTTTGTATTGTCTCTTTCATCGAAATACCTTCTTTCTGCTCACATTGGCCCGAGGCGGATGGCGTTGGCGATCAGCACCAACACCGCGCCCGCCGCGAACTGGAGGCCCAGCAGGGGAATAAACCACTTGGCCCACTTGCCGTAGGGAACCTTTGCCATGGTCAGGGCCACCATGAAGGTGCCCGAGGTGGGCACCAGGATGTTGGACAGGCCATTGCCGATCTGGAAGATGATGCAGGTGGTCTGTCGGGTAATGTCGGCCATGTCGCCCATGGGGAGCAGGATGGGCAGAGAGGTGGCCGCCTGCCCGCTGGCCGAGGGAATCAGGAGGTTAAGGAAGTTTTGGAATACGTACATACCCAGCACTGTCAGAGAGGAGGGCAGCGAGGTCAGCAGGCCGGAGGCGCCGTACAGGATGGTGTGGAGAATGTTGCCGCCCTCCAGCACGATGAGGATGCCGCGGGCAAAGCCCACCGCCAGCGCGCCGGCCGCGAAGTCGGCCACGCCGCGGCTGAACAGGCGGCCAAAGCCGTCGAAGCCCACCCGGGCCACAAAGCCCACGACGATGCCCATGCCCAGGAACAGGGCAGAAAGCTCGTTGATATACCAGCCCCACTTGAGCACGCCCACGATCAGCAGGGCGAAGGTGGTGCCCATGACCAGCAGGACCAGCTTCCGGGTGCCCGTCAGCTCCGGAAGATCGTTTAGATCCACCTTCTCCTCCCGCTGGCGGTCGAACTCGTACATCAGGCTGCGGGTTGGGTCCCGCTTGATGCGCTGGGCATACAAATAGATATACACCGCCGCGATGGTCAGCATGACCACCAGGATGATGAGGCGGTACCACATGGCCGAGTACATGGGCAGACCCGCGATGCTCTGGGAAACCCCCACGTTGGCGGCCTGGACAAAGGAGCCTGCGTAGCCGCTGGAGCTGCCCACGATGGCCACCGCCAGGCCGGTGATGGAGTCGTAGCCCATAGCGATGCAGATGGGTACCAGGAAGGGGATGAAGACCAGGCACTCCTCAAACATGCCGAAGGAGCCGGCGCCGAAGCCCACCACAAAGATCATGATGGGGATCAGCAGCTCCTGCCGTTTGGAGGTTTTCTTGATGATGCGTCCGATGCCCGCCTCAATGGCCTTGGTCTCCGCCACAACTCCGAAGGCGCCGCCAATGATGAAGATAAAGGCGGAAATATAGGCGGTTTCGATCAGGCCCTCCTGTACGGCCATCAAAGCCTTCATCGGAGTCACCGGGGTCTGCTCGATGCGGTGGTAGCTGCCGTCCACCAGCATCTCCACGCCGTTCTCATCCACGTAGGTTTCGTACTGGCCCGCGGGAATCACACAGGTCAGAATGGTACATACCGCGATGATGAGCAGGAGCAGCGTGAACATGTGGGGGATACGGATACCTTTTTTCTTTGGTGTCATCTTTAACCCTCTCCTAACTTCAGATATGTGGTCCACGCATAACCACTGCCCCTAGAATAAGCAAGCCGGATGCCAGCTTGTCAAGAGAGGCAAACATAGTTAGGACTGCCTGCACTGCCAGGGGTTGCGCGGAACACGGCCGCCTCGCGGGACAGGCCCGGCAAAAAGAAAGCAAGAATTTTTGCGCAAAATGCAAAAATTCTTGCTTTCTACAGTCCTATCCGTTGAGATGGTACTTCATCATCTTGTATTGAAGTGCCTGCCGGGTCAGCCTCAGCTTCTCCGCGGCCTCCGTAACCGTCCGGCTCTGCTCCAGCGCACGGACAATCAACCCCTTCTCGTAGCGGCGGACCGCCTCCTGAAGCCCCATATGTTCCGGCATAGGCCACGGCTCCTGCCTCTCCCCCGCCTCCTCCTCGTGGTAGAAGATATAGCGAGGAATATCATTGAGCTGTACCGTGGCCCCGGTACAGAGGTTGAACGCCGACTCCACCGCATTGCGCAGCTCCCGTACATTGCCCGGCCAGTCATAGGCCAGCAGGGCATTGCGCACCAGCTCGCTCACGCCGGAGATCGCCCGCCCCATGTTCCGGTTGTACTGCTCCACATAGAAATCGGTGAGCAACGGAATGTCCTCCGGCCGCTTCCGCAGGGGTGGCAGCGCCAACTGCACCACACCCAGCCGGTAGAACAGGTCACGCCGCAGCAGCCCTTCCCGTACTGCGGTGATAGGATCCACATTCATGGCGGAAACAATACGCACATCTCTGTGCACATCCTGTTCCCCGCCCACAGGGCGGAACCGCTTCTCCTCAATCGCCTTGAGAATCTTGGCCTGGAGGGACAGATCCATGGAGTTCACTTCGTCCAGGAACAGAGTGCCTCCATCAGCCTGTTTCAGCAGTCCTTTCCGGTTTTCCGCCCCGGTATAGCTCCCACGCGTAGTGCCGAACAGGGTGCTCTCCAGCAAGGTGGTTGGGATGGCCGCGCAGTTTTGCGCCACAAACGGCCCCCTGGCCCTGGAGCTGTGGCTATGGAGTGACTGGGCAAAGAGTTCCTTCCCCGTGCCGGTCTCTCCCCAAATGAGCACGGGAGAGGTGTTGGCCGCCACCCGCTGAACGGTATCCTTGAGCGTCAGCATCTCCGGGTTTTGGGTAATGATGTCGTCCAGCCGGAACAGCCCCTTGTGCGGATTGGCCAGCCAGTGGTTTTTCCCATCCAACTGAGCGTCCTTGTGGTAGAAAACCGAGGTCTCCATCGTCCCAATCAGCTCGCCGCTGTACTCCAGCGGAAAGGTGGAGCTGACCAAAATGGTCCGCCGGCCATAAAAGTCCGTCAATTCCTGCTTTTCATTGAGTACCGGCGCCCCCGTCCGCATGACCCGGAAGTGGCTGGAGGTCTCCTCGGTCAGTTGCGGATAGGCTTCGAGGATGTTCTTCCCGATAAAGCCCTCGTCGGCCAGCCCGTTTTCCTGCTCGGAGAACATGGCGGAGTATTCGATGGTCCCATGCCGGTCTGCGATCAGAATCGCATCCACACCATCGTGCAGTCTGGACATGTAGTTGAGCCATTTCCCTATCACAGGCATCACCTCGCCGGAAATCACGCGCCAGCCTGCTCTCCTCCGGAGCGCTCCGCCGGCACACCTGTTTTTTCTATTTTACAACTATACCATAAAATGTTCCGGCACACAATTCCCGCGGCAGCGGCCCCCCCCTTCTCCCGAACCCGCCTCCGCTACTTCATATCGTCCCGCGTAGTTGGGTAAAATAAAAAATATTTGATTCAATGGGGGGCAGAACCATATGGAACTGCGAAGCATTACCGTGGAAACGCTGGCTGCATTCGCCCAGGCGCTCCGGGCAGAGGAGCGCTGCACAGAGACCATCAAACAGTACACGCGGTCGGTGCGTCAGTTTGCCGCCTGGCTGGCGCCGGAGACCGTGGCCGCCGGTTCGGCGGGCGGCTGGAAGGCCGAGCTGCTGCGCCGGGGCCTCTCCCCTGCCACAGTTAACAGCAAGCTGGCCGGGCTGAACCGTTTTTTTCGTTTCCTGGGCTGGATGGACTGCACGGTCAAACCACTGCGGCTCCAGCGGCGGCTTTTCCGCTCCCCCGACCGGGAACTGAGCCGGGCCGAGTACGGCCGCCTGCTCTCCGCCGCCCGGGGACTGGGCCGTGAGCGTCTGGGCCTGCTCATGGAGGCCATCTGCGCCACCGGAATCCGGGTGAGTGAGGTGAAATACCTGACCATGGAGGCCGCCCGCCGCGGCCGGGCGGAGGTGTCGCTGAAGGGGAAAATCCGCACGATCCTGATCCCCGGTAAGCTGTGCCGCAAGCTGCTGCAATACGGGCGGGCACAAAAAATCGCCTCCGGCGAGATCTTTCTCACCAGAAGCGGCAGAGGCATATCCAGAAAGCAGGTGTGGGCGGAGATGAAAGCGGTGTGCCGGAAGGCCGGAGTGGCAGACAGCAAGGTGTTTCCCCATAACCTGCGCCACCTGTTTGCCAGAGCCTTCTACCAGGCCAGCCGGGATGTGGTCAAGCTGGCCGATGTACTGGGCCACTCCTCCATCGAGACCACCCGGATCTACCTGCTCTCCACCGGCGCGGAGCACGCCCGCCAGCTTGCCCGTCTGGGGCTGATATCATAGCGGCAAAATAAATCTTTTGTCCTATATACGGCTTGAAAAGCAAATGTTCAGTACATAGAACGGTATTCATTTTACCACATCTTTTGCTCTCTTTCAAGAAGTGCAGCCTGTTTTGGACATGGAAAAGCAGACCGGGGCAAGCAATTATGCTTCACCGGCCCATCTTCTGCGCCCATTTTTAGCCCCGTGCCTCGGCACGGGGCTTTTTTATCGCCCTTTATGCCGCATCCTGCCGGAATACACAGGTGAACCTAGGACAAAAGATTTATTTTGCCATACAAAGCGAGGTGATTGCAGCAGGTCTTTTTGAACAATAGAGTCCCAGCATATTTGAAAAAAGGAGGATAAGTATGCGAAGAATCTTGAAGCGATTCACGGGTTTGTTCTGTGTGCTGGCCCTGTGCCTCAGCATGCTACCCGTGAGTGCCCTGGCGGCCGAGGACGCGCCCTCGAATCAATCAACCACTCTCCTCTCGGATGACAATGTGGCGAAAATTGAGGAAAACGAGTACCCCACGCTGGACGAAGCGGTGGAAGCAGCGGAGGACGGTGCAACCATCGAACTTCTGGCCGATGCCACGACCAAGGGATGGAATTTAACCAAGAGTCTTACCATTACGTCGGCCCCGGATCTGGCGGAAAAGCCGACCGTAACCTTTGAAAAGGACGGCATTGCCCTGTGGGGCAAGACACTGACCTTTAAGGGCATCGACGTTGTCATGAACGGGGTTGGTTCCACACCGTATGGAGAATGGACCTGGATGACGATCTGCGCCAGCAAAGATGCCGTTCTCGCGCTGGACAACGTCAATATGACCATGGATGCAACCGGTAGCACCGGTTCCCCCCATGCGATTTACTTCTGTAGCAACAATAAGCTGAATCTGACAAACGGCTCTGTCCTGACGATTAAAAACTACCCGAACGATGCTCTGGAGTGGGACGGCGGTGATGGCGGGTATAACGTCAATATCACTAATTCTACCTTCATCTCCGACCACAACCGCTCCGGCTTCACGGGTACATTCTATGCCACGATTACCAATTCTAAGGTGGATGTTGTCAACAGCCTTGGAAATGGCTCCAATGGCTCTCACTTTATTATCGAGGATTCCGAAGTCAATTTCAACAACAACGGTTCCCATGGCCTTTCTGCCGGTGAACTGAGTATCGATAACTCCACCGTCAACACAAAAAATAACAACGGTATGGGGATTACCGTAAACAACGCCTTTACCGTCGAGAACGGTTCCATTGTTACTGTGACCGGAAACGCCGGGAATTCCAGCTATGGTTATGCCGCTGTACGGCTCTACAACGACTATCCATTCACAGTGGACAGTACCAGCGAGCTTTATATTGAGGATAACAACAACACCGGACTGTATGTGCGGCAAGGCAATCTGACGGTAGAGGACGGGGCTGTCCTCAAGATCACCGGCAACAAGGTTTCGCACAGCCTGCTGGATGGCTACGGCGGCGGAATTTATGTCGGCTATGGCAATAACTATGACCCGACTGTAATTCTGCCCGCCGATGCCATAATCTGCAACAATCATGCACTTGTTGCAGGCGATGATATCTATGTTTCCGAAGGTGTCAGCGGGCCCTCTCTCACCTTCGGAAAAGTGGGCTCCGGCTGGACCCTTGACGGAGGGGAGGGAGACTGCATCGACGCCATAGACGGCTGGTACGATGACAGCGAGGGCGCCCGCTGGGAGGCGCATGAGGAGCCCTATCACGCGGTGGAGTTCACGGATTTTGAGCCGCTGACCGGGTTTGCCTCTGCAACCGGACTTACGGCGCTGAAAGCAGCCCATGGCCTGAGCCCTCTGGAGCCCGGCGAAGAAACCGGATGGGACACCTCCAAATCCAAGACCGCAACCAATCTGGACAGCAATTTTGAGTCCGACGTGACCCTGTCCCTGCCCGCGGCCGAGGAACAGCTCGTTACAGATGTGGTCTTTGTATTGGACAAATCTACGAGTGCAACGGTTGAGGCCAAGTCTCTGGAGATGCTTCGTTCCCTAAAGGATCAGCTTGAGAACACTGGCGCGAAGATCAATGTCGGTGTAGTTATTTTTAATGCGGTTGCCAATGTCGCCAATAATGGTGAATTCTTTGATCTGGCTACCGAATATGCGGACATTGAAGCCGCGATCCAGCAGACACTAAAGAGTGGAACCAATATGCACGCCGGACTGCTGGCTGGCAAGGCAATGCTGGATGCAGATACAAGTGTTGATAGCTCTCGGAAATATTTAATCCTTGTCAGTGATGGTTTAACGTATTATTATTGCAAAGGCGGAAACTACGATCAGGCATACACAATTTCTTCCAGAAACGGCGGTGATACCGGAACGGGCGGAAGGAACGAACAGCCAAATGACGGATTGTCCGCGTGGGAATGTAAGTATTCCTCTGATTATGTCCCGGAAAATTGGGCCAGCTACTTTGATGCAGTAAAAGGCGTATTGGATAGTGAATACACCAAATATGAATATTCTTTGAACGATCCGAATCGTCCAAAAACAAGTGATTTGGATTCTGAAGGCTCCATCCCTTATGTAAATAGGAACGGCTATCCAATCAACGTTGATCTGTCTCTCTACAATAGTAATGCGCTCTATCAGGAAATGAGCAAAGAGTACCATTGTTATGCGCTGAAAGCTGAGAGCGGTGTCGACGGTTATGGCTTTGGCATCAGTTTCATGGACTACCTGGCCGGCGGCGAAACCGTTGATTTTGCCGACATCCAGAACGACATCTACTACCTGCTTGATAAAGGCAGCTATGTGGTGGATGAAATTGGCTCCGGCACCGACAACAAAAGCAACGGGTACGACTTTGATTTTGTCAACGACATAGACCGTCTGGCCCTGACCGTGGGCGGAGAAGTTCTCGACAAGACCGAATTGATTGACCCTTCGTTTAATGATCCCTATATCACCAGCGCCTATGGCTTCGGCTTCAACGACGCGGCAAACGCGGACGAATCAGCCTATTACTTTGTGCTCAAATACTACGCCAAAGGCCAGGACGGTGCGTCCGACGAGTGCTTTGTGTGGGAGATCAACGTCCCCGTCTCCAACTTTGCCCCTGTTCAGTTGACCTACACCGTGAAGCTGACGAATCCCCAGACTGCCGAGGGGACTTACGGCCAGTACGATGCGGACGGCAGCAAGAACTACGACGGCCTTTACACCAACAACAGCGCGACCCTGTACCCGGTGGACAGCAACAGCCGGCCCGGCCAGCCGGAGAACTTCCGCAGGCCAACCGTGTCCTACACCATTCAGACCAGCCGCCCCGACCCCGGCCGCCCCTCCCACCGCCCGGACCGCGACGACGAGCCTGAGTCTCTGAATACCGAGGACCACGTGGCCTATATCATCGGCTATACGGACGGCACTGTGCGGCCGGAGGGCGATATCGCCCGCAGCGAGGTGGCCACTATCTTTTTCCGTCTGCTCACCGACGAGGCCAGGGAGGCCTATTGGAGTCAGAGCAATCCATACTCCGACGTGGCTTCCGGCGACTGGTACAACAACGCCATATCCACCTTGACCAGCATGGGTATTCTGGACGGCTATCCGGACGGCACCTTCCGCCCTACCGAACCCATCACACGGTCTGAATTTACCAAAATTGCAGTGAGCTTTTTCGAGTTTACCGAAGGGGACTTGACATACGACGGCCGATTCTCCGATGTGGAGGGAACCGAGTGGTATGTGACCTTCCTGGCCGCAGCGGTGGAGTACGGACTAATTGAGGGCATGCCCGACGGCACCTTCCACCCGCTGGACAATATCACCCGGGCCGAGGCGTGCACCATCGTCAACCGCACCCTGGGCCGGGCCCCTCATGAAGCACACCTGCTGCCCCGCGGAGAGATGCTCACCTGGCCGGACAACAATACCTCCGCCTGGTACTACGCAGCCATGCAGGAGGCCACCAACTCCCATGACTATATCTGGACAGAAGGGGAAGACACGGAGGAGTGGACCGGCAGGCTGACGGAGCGCGATTGGGCCGCTCTTGAGCGAGTCTGGTCCGACGCCCATGATGCGCCCGGCGGCGAGGTGATGGACTGAGGCCGCCGGAAAAACGGCGGCAATCCGGAACATCTGCTTCCTAGTGAAACCAAAATGGGCCGGAGAGGACATTCGTCCTCTCCGGCCCATTCCGGTCTTTGGCGGCACGGGTTCGGCACACCCTCTCTGTCACCGCCCCATATTCATTTTTCCCACTGATCCCGCTCCCGCTTCTCTTTCCTGTGGAATTTCGGCAGGGAGGGAAACGCCTGAATCGGACCTCGCCCGGAGGGAAGCGGCGCATTGCCGCGGCGGCTGACATGGTAGACCGCCGTGGCCCCCACAGACAGGCCCGCAACCGACAGGCCGCCGATGATTCCCAGAAGTGGATTGGCGGCCAGCAGACTTCCGAACATGAAGTTGAGAACCACCCCCACCAGCGAGATGATGCTCAGCAGCCGGGCATTCCGGTTGATATTGTTATTGATGATGGAGGTATAGGTATCAAAGTCCTTGAGAACCGTGCTCTTGATGAGCTCATACCGCTCCTCGAGGAAGCGGAACTCCATCAGCACCTCGCCCTGAAGCACATAGCTGTTCTGCATCTGCATCGGATAGTAGCCCTTGTCGATCCGCGACAGGATCTCCTTTACCGCCAGCACCATATTCCCGCACTCGGTGTAGCGCCTGCGGAAATCCAGCAGACGATAGGTGCCGCTGTTGTCGATGCAGTTATCCAGGGCGTCCTCCAACTGCTTCATCTCGCCTGTGCAGCCCTCAATGCGCAGGGAGAGATCCTGTATTTTGAACTGAAGCGCGTACATCAGCAGTTGTCCGATGTACTTGACCGGCTTCTCCTCCAGGAAGGCGCGAAACGCTCCCTGTGTGGACTCCTCGACAACTGCGTTGCTCCCCACCTGCCTCACCCGCAGGGCGCCGGGCAGCATTTCATCGCCGTAGAGCAGCTCCAGCACGACCTGGTCCTCTCTTCCGGTCATACGGTCCTGGGTGACCAGCTCCTCCATCGGGGCAAAAAAGATACAGTAAGAGCTGCCCTCAATCCCCTGTTCCTCCCGGAACTGTCCCCGGTTCATCGCGGAAAAAAAGGTCAACGCTTCCATGGACAGCCCTCCTTCTGCAAATTGTATCGCCTAACGTATCATAACAGCAAAGCTCCCACCGCAGTCTCTCCCGCGGCAGGAGCACTCCTGTTTTTTCCTAAACTGTTTGCGGGTGTCCGCCGCCCTCTTCGGGCAGCCTCCCATATTTGTTCGAGAGAACCACCCGGGGACGCTCCGCCGCCTGTTCCGAATCCCAGGGCAGGATGTCTCCCGGCTCCCGGAGATAGTTGAGGATCTGCCAGATCCCCTCCCCGGTATAGGAGCTGACCCGAAAAATCGGATGGCATCCCGCCAGCTCCAGCCAGCCCTGCGCCCGGTCCGGATCACCGTCCGGATGGTCAATCTGGGTCACAATGCCGATCACCGGGCGGTTGCAGCAGGCCGTCACACAGGGTGGGTAGAGCGAGTACGGCTCGGTGGAGCTCAGCAGCAGCCCCACCACGTCGGCCTCATAGGTATAGAGCGCCAGCGCCTTCGCCAGGCTGGCGTTTTCTGCATACTCCCCCGGCGTGTCAATCACCACATCATAATGGTTTATGTACTGTGTCTTGTGATAGTGGATCACATCGCCCTTCAGCGCCTGCGTGAGGGTGGTCTTTCCGCATTCGCTCCGGCCCATTAAAATAATTTTCTTCATGTCCTCGTAATTTCACAGATGGTAAACCCCAGGTGATTCTTCAGATAGGTCAGGATACTGGACACCGCGGCCTGTACGTTTGAAATGCGTCCGGTAAAAATGAGGGTTCCGCTGAAGCGGTCAATAAACCCCATCTCCACCTTGGAGGTCTTGGTCGCAATATCGCCCGCGATTACGGAAATTTCAGAGGGCGTCATGCTCAAAATTCCGATGGCGGCCTGCTGGTAGTCCACATTGGGATTGAGGCCCAGCTTCTGATAGATAATCTCATCCGGGCTTGCAATAATATGGGCCAGAGTGACCTGCTTGCCGGGCACCATCTCCTGAACAAGCCGCATCTTCCCCTCCTGCACGGTTCCAAAGTCCATTAAGTCCATCCTATTTCACCTCATTTGCTCCGCTCAGGCCCAGCGCCGCCTTGATTCTGGTCATGTTATAGCCTACAATCTCCTCCGCGCCGATCACCGTGACCGGCAGGCCCGTGTAGCCGCGGCTCTCCATAAAGGCCTGCCCGGCCTTATCCTCCGCGAGGTTGATCTCCTCATAGGAGATCCCGCCCTGTCTCAAAAACTCCTTTACGCTGCGGCAGTAGCTGCAACCGGGCATCGTATAGATGCGCACGGGCGCCGTACCCGCCAGCACCGGAGCCTCGCGTTCCGCCATGTCCGGGCGGAGGTTTTCCTCCCCGGCCTTCCAGCCGGCTGCGCACAGGCCGCCGGTTTTCAGCGCGGCCAATACCCGGAGCACCTCCTCCGGATTGCGGCCGATGTTGTTGTCGTGGATTACGCTGTAGCGCACTTTTTGCTCCGGGTCAATCAGGAACAGCCCACGCAGGGCCACCCCCTCCTCCTCCAGCAGCACCCCGTAATCGGCGCAGACCCGCAGAGTCTGATCCGCCGCCATGGGGTAACCCAGCCCGCCCAGGCCGTTGCGCTGCCAGGCCTGATGGGTGTAGACGCTGTCCGTGCTCACGCTGAGCAGCTCCGCTCCGGCCGCACGGAAGGTCTCCCGGTGCTCTGAGAAGGCTGTGAGCTCTGTGGGACAGACAAAGGTGAAGTCCATGGGGTAGAAGAACAGCACCAGCCATTTCCCGGCATAGTCCGGCAGCGCAACGCGCACAAAATGTTCTCCGTCCGCCGACAGCGCCTCCATGGAAAAATAGGGCGCCTGCTTTCCAATGAGTCGTTCCACAGAGCTCACAATCCTTTCTTACCAATTCTTATTTATCCGGCTTATAGAAGCACTGAGAGCAGTCGTCCTCCTTGGCCTCCTCCCGCTTCTGCCCGTCCTCGGGCTGGTAGAAGCACTGGGGACACTCCTCCTCCGGCCTTTCCTCCACTGCCTCCGGCTGGTAAAAGCACTGGGGGCACTCTTCCGGCTCACCGCTCCTGTCGGGGGCGTGGTACATACCCTGGGGCACGCGCTCCCCCTCCCCAGGCTTTTTGCGGTTGGGTGCTGGATAGTGGCAGTTGGGACAATCCTGTGAAGCCATACTGATGGCCCTCCTTTCCGCGTCTGTTCCTGTTTCCCTTAGTTCGTCAGCTTGTCAATCAATCCCGGATGGGGCGATGCGATCACGCTGCTGCTTGTAATATCCCCGGTCTCCTCCAGTTGATTCATCGCGGCCTTAACCGCAGAGCGAACCGCGGAAACCTCGCCGGTGAGAATAACAAAGCCCTTGCCGCCCAGGCCGCGGGCAATGCGGATCTCCATCAGGCGGACGTTCGCCGCCTTGGCGGCATAGTCCCCCGCCTCAACGGCAGTCAAAGCCGTCATGGTCTCGATCACGCCGATGGAGGCGATGTGTCCTACCTCCAACGTGCCCACGATCGCCTCCGGGACGGAAGCGTGCACGTTGTTGATGGTGTGGTGCCCGACCAGATAGATGCCCGCTGTCTGGCGGCCGCTCTCCATGGCGCTCTTCACAGCGCCTACCGCGCCGCAGATGATAATGACATATTTACCCGGACAGGTGGGGGTCGCGGTCAGCAACTCCACATTGGCGGCCTTCAGCACCGCATCGGCGGTTTCAATGCCGACGGGGATGCTTTTCAATTCCAGTAATCCGATGGACTTTCCCATAACTGGCCCCTTTTCCTATGGATTCCTCTGTTGGCTCAGGCATTGATCACGCTGCTGACAGCGTTGATCACAATCGTCAGGATAAAGATCGTGGTAGCAGGGGGGTCGATGTGGGTGTCGCAGTGGCTGTTCAAGCTCTTGCCCACCAGGTCGCCCAGCAGGGAGCCCAGGATGCCGAAGAGCACGCCCAGCAGAGCGCCCGCAGGGCCCCAGGCGGTGATGCCGGCCACGGCAGCCAGCCCGGAGGGCAGGAAAATGTGGTGAGTCGCGGGCGTGGCGAAGCCGGTCTGGGTGAAGATCAGCGTGATGGCCGCAAAGCCGAAGCACACGATCGGGAAGATGCTGAACGCGGCGGTAAACTCATTCTCGTACAGGAATGCGGCGATGAAGCTCACCACAATGCCGATGCCGCCGCCCAGTACCACGTTATAGACGAAGCCCTTCCCGGTGGCGAACCACTCGCGCTTTCCGGAGCCGGTGTACTTGCCGGTCAGGCCGGTCTTGCCGAAGGCCAGACGGGTGACAACCGCCAGAATGAAGACGGTGATGCCGGGCAGGTCGGTGGTGGCGGGGCCGGCGCTGCCGATGACGGGCAGCAGGCCGATGCAGTAGTGGATCAGGAAGCCCAGCACCCCGAAGATGCCGCCCACCAGGAGCACGTCGGGCTCACCCAGGCCGTTGAGGGAGGACAGGATGTCGGTGCCGGAGGCCAGCTTGCCCTTGCGGCCCGCATAGCCGGCGGCGGCCACGCCGCCGGCAAAGGCGATGTGGGGGCCGACAAAGGAACCAAAGGCGAGGTAGTTGACTGCAACATCGCCGCCCACGCCGGCAGCCGTCAGGACTCCGCCCACCAGGGCGTAGATACCAGTCATAATAAAGGCGGGAAGGGCTCCCATGTAAGCGCCGATAATGCCGCCGCCAAATGCGGCGATCAGAGCCAAGATATCCATAAATCAGTTCCTCTCCAATCTTTATTGTTGGATGGTAATCTCTCTCTCGGTCACCGCGGTCACCGTGCCCGCGATGCTCGCGTGAAGGTTTGCCCCCAGCTTTCCCTCTGGGGCCGCCGCAATCAGGGCTCCCTTCTCCACTCTGTCCCCTGCGCGCACCACAGGCTGGGCGGGTGCGCCCACCCCCTGGCTCAGCGGCAGGGTCACCATTTGATAGTCGCAGGAGCTGTCCTCCATCGGGGCGGGGACATCATAGCCGTCCAGCCCCAACTGGTGAATCAGCTTGTGAACCGGGTATCGCTTGTACTGCCGGAACGGCGCGGCCGCCTCCGGCTGGTTGTGCAGCGCATTGCGGACACCCTTCTTTCCCATCTCGCCCTTGAGCATCCCGTTCAGTTTCCAGGGCTGAAGCCCCATCACGCAGGCGTACTCGCACAGGCGGCAGCCGCAGCACAGGAAGGCGTTCATGGGGGTATACTCCGGGTCACAGAGGGCGCCATAGGCGGCCAGGCGCATCATCTTGTGCGGCTGGATGCGGTGCCCCAGCAGGCCCCGCGGGCAGACCTCGGAGCACAGGGAGCACTGCATACAGGCCACGCGGGCATCCTGGAGCATCCGCGGCACGGGCCGGTTCAGGCTCTGGAGGAGGGAATGGCCCTCCGGGACTACGATGAGTCCCTTTGTGGTCTTGGTAATAGCGCTTCCGGTGCTCACCACACGCCCCATCATGGGCCCGCCGTTGATGACCTCATAGTGCTCCACGGTGGGGCCGCCCGCCAGGGCCAGCGCCTCCGCCACTGTGATGCCCAGGGGCACCTTCACGGTCTTGGGGGTGCGCACCGCACCGGTCAGCGTGACATACTTCTCAATCACCGGGGCCTGATGGCGGACGGCCGCCAGCACATTGAGGGCCGTCTCCACATTGCTGACCACCACGCCCACATTCAGGGGGATGCCCCCCTCCGGGACCACGCGTCCGGTCACCTCGTAGACGATCACCTGTTCGTCACCGGCGGGATAAAATGCGCCCATCCGGTGAATCCTCAGCTTGGGATGCCTGGATAGCTCCCGCTCCAGCGCCTCCACCGCCGCGTGGTAGTGCTCCTTGAGCGCCACCACGCCCTGGGACGCCCCGACCTGCTCCACGAGCAGATCGAGGGCGTCCAGCAGGTCGCCGGCCTGGAGGGCCATCAGCTGCTGATCCACCCGGAGCAGCGGTTCACACTCCGCTCCGTTGATGATGACGGTGTCCGCCTGGGCCTTGAGCTTCACATGGGTGGGAAATCCGGCGCCGCCGGCGCCCACCACACCGGCCTGTTCCACCAGGCCGAGCAGATTCTCTTGCATAATGGCCCAAACCTCCGTTTATCTGACGTCCATCCCTCCGACGAGCACGCATCTGCGGCGCCGGGCAAAGGATTTGGCCGAAGTCAGGCCCTCTCCGGTGGGACCGGCGATGGTAAACGTGGTATAGCCCTCGCCGCCTACGCCGATGCCGGCGTAAGAGGGGCCGTTTTTCACAAAAATCGTGGTCTGGATGAGCTTGGCCATCTTGGTCAGCTTCTCCACATTGCGGGAGTGCATCATGGCGGTGTGGCGGTTGCCGTGCTCCACCCGGACGGCCATTTCAATGGCCTGGTCCACGTCGGGAACCCGCACCAGAGGCAGGATGGGCATCATGAGCTCCACCTGCACGAAGGGGTGGTCCTCCTTGGCCTCCATGAGGATCACTTTCACGTCATCGCCCACGGTAATGCCGATCTTGTCCAGGATGTACTTGGCGCTCTTGCCCACAAACTCGGTCTTGGGGCTCTTGCCCTCCTTGGTCACCAGCTCCACCAGCTGGCTGATCACGGCGGGGTCCTTGACCTCGTAAGCACCGTTCTTCTTCATGTTGAAGATCAGGTAGTCGGCCACGGAGTCCACGGCGATGACTTCCTTCTCGGCGATGCAGGGCAGGTTGTTGTCAAAGGAGCAGCCGTCCACGATATCCTTGGCGGCCTTCTCGATGTCGGCGGTCTCGTCCACCACGACGGGGGGATTGCCGGCGCCGGCGCCGATGGCCTTCTTGCCGCTGGAGAGCACCGTTTTGACGATGGCGGGGCCGCCGGTAGCCACCAGCATGCGGATCTTGGGGTGGCTCATCATGGCGTTGGTGTTCTCAATCGAGGGGGCGGACACGGTGACCACCAGGTTGGCGGGCGCGCCTGCCTTGCAGAGGGCCTTGTTGATGAGCTGAATCAGGTGCAGGGACACCTTCTTGGCCCGGGGGTGGGGGCTGAACACCACCGCGTTCCCCGCCGCCAGCATGCCGATGGAGTTGCAGATGATGGTCTCCGTGGGGTTGGTGGTGGGGGTGATGGAGCCGATCACCCCGAAGGGCGAGTACTCCACCAGGGTCAGGCCGTCGTCGCCGCTCATGGCGTCGGTGGTCAGATCCTCGATGCCGGGCGTCTTGACCGCGGCCAGACGGTTCTTGATGAGCTTGTACTCATAGCCGCCCATGCCGGTCTCCTCCACGGCCAGGCGGGAGATGTACTCCAGGTTCTCCTGGTCCAGCACCACGTCGCGGATGGCCTGGACATAGCAGGCCCGGTCGTGCATGGAGCGGTTCAGATACTCCCGCTGGGCCTCCACGGCCGCGTCCACCGCGTCGTTCATGCTCTCAAATACACCCCAGTCCCCGCCGGACGGGCAGGTCTGGGCGGAAGCGGTCTCCGTGCTCAGCTGGGATACAACCCGCTTCACAATGGATTCGACCACATTCTCATCAATGTTCATTTGCTGTTCCTCCTTAGAGAGACATCGCGTACCATGCGATGTCCATATCCTGTTCCACCGTACCGCCGGATACGCCGATGCCGCCCACGACTTCCCCGTTTACCACATAGGGGAAGCCGCCGCCGAACAGCACGATTTTTCCGGGAGCGGAAGCGTCAATGCCGTAGAGCGGGCCGTCCGGCCGGGCCGCCTGGCCCAGCTCATGGGTCGGCATCTGGAAGGCGTTGGCGGTATAGGCCTTTCCGGCCGAGACGTCCACGCTGCCCAGCAGCGCGCCCTCCATTCTCTGGAGCAGGACCAGATTGCCGCCGCTGTCCACCGCGGAGAACACCACCGGAACCCCGAGCTGTCCGGCCCGCTCCACGGCCCGCTGGGCCATCCTCTGGAGCGATGCCAGGCTAAAAGGGGGCAGGCCGCCCTCCGGGGCGGACAGCTGTTTCCGGACCAGCGCAGTCACCTGCGCCCTCAGGCGCTCCTCCTGCGTCAGATCCTCTTGAAGCCTGGCCAGCGCGTATACCGCGTCGGACAGGCGGTTGATGTAGCGGGCCAGCACCTCGCGTACCGGCTCGTGCTCCGCCAGGGCCACCACATGGCGCTCCGCCCGGCGGACAATGGTACGGGCCACATGGAGCGCCGCCGAGGCGGGGTCCACGCCCGGAATGACGAAGTGGGTCTGCTTCCCGGTGGTCTCGGTGCACTTGTCCACCACGCCCTCCAGAAAGGCCACGTCCTCCTCCGAGATCTTTCCCGTCAGCCCGGCCGCACCCTGCTCGTCGCTGGCCAGCTCCGCCCCCAGAGAGAACAGCCGGCCCTGGATGCGGTGAACCGTGGTGCGGATATATTCCCGGTCGGTCTGGGCATACGCCAGCCCCAGCATGGAGTTGGCCTCGTCAATGGTGCCGTAGCACTCCACCCGCAGGCTGGACTTGCTCACCCGGGAGCCGCCTACCAGGCTGGTCTGGCCCTTGTCTCCGGTTTTGGTGTAAAGATTCGCCATCAGCCCACCTCTACCGTATCCACAATGCCCACGATGGAGGTATCCACCGGGGCGTCACCCTTGCCGAACACATAGCGCGCGGAGCTGCCCTTGCAGACGATGACGATCTCGCCGGTCCCCGCTCCCACGGAGTCCACGGCCACCTCGCTGGTGCCTTCCCGCTCCAGGCGCTCCGTCAGCTTTTCCACAACCAGGAGCTTCATCCCCACCAGATGCTCGTTCTTGCTGGTGGAAACCACCGTCCCGATCACTCTTCCCAAATACATTTTGCCACCTGCTTTACGTCTCTTTTCGGATGCAGATGTCCCGGCGGCGCGCCTCATCGGCGGCCAGTTGGGTAATCAGGGTCTCCCGCGGCACCCACAGGGTGCTGTGGGGCGGACATCCCTGGACGTGGCGTCCGCTCAAAACCCGGCCCTCCAGCCGGATGCGGGCAGCCCCCTCCTGCTTCCGGGGCGCGGCCTCCGGCCTCGCAGCCGGTGCCGCCGTCCGGGCCTGTGCCCCGCCAACCGCCCGCAGCGCCTTGTCATAGAGGCCGCCGGAGGTGGTCAGGCGCGCGCCGAAGGAGCGCAAGGTCTCCAGATTGTTCCGAAGCGCCTGCTTCAGCGGCCCCGCCATATGGAAGCCGCGCTTCAGGCGCTCGGCGTGATCCGGGCAGCAGCCGTCGATGTTCACCACAACGTTCTTTCCCCGCATCAGGCCGTCCAGGATGACGGCCGACGCCGGTGTATCCGCCATGCAGGCGGCCACGTGGGCGGCGGTATGTACCGTCATGGCCGGAACCAAAATGGTGTCGTACCGGGCGGTCAGCGCCTCCGGGGTCTCCTCCGGAGCCTCCACCCACAGCTTCTCCGGCTCCAGAACGGAGCGGAGCCGTTCCACGTCCAGCAGGCCGGACGCCCCCCGGGAGAGGAGCACCCGGAACGTGAAGCCCTCTCCGCGCAGACGGCCCATGGCCTCCAGCGCGGCAGCCTCACCGATGTTGGAACCGGTGTAGACTACCAGCGCCTGCTTCTGCCGCGCCAGGAGCTTCTCCACAACGCGCTGGGCCAGAATCTCGACAAACGCCTCGTCCGCCATTCCGCGCAGTTGCTCCGTCGTCAACGGTCCTCACCTACTTTACAGCTTGCAGTTTACGGCAATCCCCAGGGGCGTCACCAGCAGCGGAGCCGCCGGCTTGACCACGGGGACACCCAAAAATTTCTCAAATACCGATTCAAATTGGGTGAAGCAGCACGCGCCGCCCACCACATAGACCGTCTCCACCGGGTACTCCCGGAGGTAGTTCCGGACAATGGACGCCATTTTCTCCACAACCGGCTTGATCACAGGAAACACATTGGCCTCCTGCGCCGGGTCCCGCTTGGCCAATTCGGCCTCCTGGGTATTCCAGCCGTGGAAGCCGGCCAGCACCAGCGTCATATGAGTGCCTCCTGTGGGCTCATCGCCCGTGAAGATCACCTTTCCGTCCTTCAGGACGCTGATGCCTGTGGTGCCGCCGCCCACGTCCACCACCGCGCCGTCGGAAATACCCAGCACGGAGGAGGCCGCCGTGGGTTCATCCACGATGTTGGTCAGGCGGAAGCCCGCCGCCTCCACGACGTTTCCGATGGCCTTCACATTGCCCTCAAGGATGCCGGGCGGGATGGCACAGGCTCCGGCGTCCAGCATGACGCCCAGGCGCTCCTCCAGCTGTCCTTTCAGATGTGTGACCGCCCGAACCGCCCCCATGTAGTCCACCACGATACCGTCCCGGACCACTGTGGAGGGATAAGAGGCCCCGGCCACCGGCCGGTTCTGCTCATCCACCACCGCCAGCACGATGTTGGCGGTGCCCAGATCCACCCCGGTACGCAGCGTGCCCTCCCAGGCATTGCAGCCGCCGGATTGAATCAGCCGCTCAAATTCCAGAAGGGTCTCATTGGCCTGCGTCAGCTCCTGGCCCACCTCTGCCCTGCCTCCTTCCCGGCTCAATCGTCAAGGAAAAAGGCCCGGTCGCCGTTTTTGACGCCCAGAGCATTGGCCTCTTCCACATCAATGTGCATTTCCAGCGCGTACTTGTCAGAGACGCGCACCAGCACATTGCAGAGGATCGCGCCCCGCAGGCCGTCGATCTCCGTTTGGATATACTGGCCGTCCTCCACGCCGAAGCGCGCCGCGTCCTTCGGAGTCATGTGCACATGCCGCAGCGCCGCGATCACGCCGCTGTCCTTCTTTACACTCCCACAGGGCCCGATGATCTCAATGCCCGGGGTATCCTTCAACTGACCGGACTCGCGCACCGGGGGCTTGACCCCCAGCGTGAAGCCGTCGGCGATGGAGATCTCTACCTGCGTCTGAGCGCGCAGGGGCCCCAGCACGCGCACGCGGCTGAGCTCCCCTTTGGGCCCGCGGATGGTGACGGTCTCCTCCGCAGCATACTGCCCCGGCTGGCCGAGCATTTTTTTGACCGTCAGCTCGCTGCCCGGACCAAACAGGGCGTCCATGTCCGCCCGGTCCAGATGGACATGGCGGTTGGAGACCCCAATGGGGGTGGAGCGCTCCAGCCGCTGCTGCTTCTGGAGCTCCTCCACCACCATGCGGGTGATCTGGCGGACAATCTCTGCTGAAACCACGTTGTTCTTGTCCATGCCTCAAGCCTCTTTTTACAGGCCCTTCGGCAGAATCTTCTCCACGTCGGTGTGGGGACGGGGGATGACGTGCTGCGCCACGATCTCGCCCACCTTCTCGGCGGCGCAGGTGCCGGCGTCCACCGCGGCCTTGACCGCGCCCACATCGCCGCGCACCATGACGGTGACCAGGCCGGAGCCGATCTTCTCATAGCCCATCAGCGTAACGTTGGCGGACTTGGTCATGGCATCGGCCGCCTCGATCGCGCCGACCAGACCCTTTGTCTCGATCATACCCAGAGCTTCACCCATTGTGATAACCTCCTAGAAAATATCAGAAAAATCAGTGCTGCCGTCCCGCTTTTCTGCGCGGTTCAGCGTTTTGCGGACTTCTTCCCCCGCCGTTTGGAGGGCGTCTCCTTCGCCTTTTCAGAGGGGGCTTCCTTCGGAGACTCCATCGCCTCCGAAGCGCCCTCCTCTGCGGGCTGCGCCTCCTCCGGAGACTCCGTCGTCCCCGAAGGCTCCACTTCAACGGGCTGTACCTCCTCCAGAGACTCCGCCGTCCCCGAAGGCTCCACCTCAACAGGCTGTACCTCCTCCAGAGACTCCGTCGTCCCTGAAGGCTCCACTTCAACGGGCTGTACCTCCTCCAGAGACTCCGTCGTCCCCGAAGCCCCCTCCTCTGCGGGCTGCACGTCTGCCGGCGGCTTCGGCGGCTCCGGCGGATCCGTTGGAGCGGGCGGCGCAGGTGGTTCCGGCGGCTGATCTCCCACCGTGTCGGTGTTGTGGATCAGGCCGGTCAGCCCCATGGACGGCCGCGCGATTACCCGGGTGCTTACCACCCGGCTCACCTTTCCGGCGGCAATCCGCGCGGCGTCCACCGCTGCTTTCACCGCGCCCACATCGCCCAGGATCTTGATGGTGGTCCAGCCTCCGCCTTTGGTCAGCTCATAGCCCACCAACTCCACATTGGCCGACTTCACCGCCGCATCGGCGGCCTCGATGCCGGCCGCCAGGCCTTGGGTCTCTATGAGTCCCAGGCTTTTTTGCTGCATGCTCTCACCTCCTGTCCAGGGCCTTCAGCGGCAGCTTTTTCACAAGCCGCGCCGCATTGGCCCCCAGCGCCCGCACCGTCTCCATACCGGAATTGGCGGGAATACGGAACAGGGGCTGCTCGCGCTCCAGCTTGGAGTAGTGGAGAACCAGCGCCTGTCGGTCCAGGCCGATTCCCACCTCCAGCCGGGAGCTCCGGGCGGCCTCCCAGGCCAGGGACAGGGCGTCACCCGTCCCGGCTGCGGCCTCCCAGGGAATGCCCTCCTCCTCCATGCCGTACTGGAGCTGCCGCAGTACCTCCTGCGGGGTGTCCTCTGCACAGCGGACATGGACGGTGGGCTTGATCCTTTCTTGGATTACGGGCATATCAGCCCCTCCCTTCCGTCAGGGAGAGCACCAGCCCGGTGGCCACCGCGTTGCGGGGGCCTTCGGTGCCGCGGATATTTCCGCGGCCCGCGACAACCTTGTACTGGGAAAGTGCATCGGTCACCATCTGCGGAACCTCGAAGTCCAGCGCGGAGCCGCCCACCAGCACCACGAACTGAATATCCCGGACATTGCCGGTGGGGCTGACCCGGGTCAGGGCCCGGATCGCGTTGGTGACGAACACCTTCTGCTTGGCCTGCTGCCGGATGAGCCGGATCTTCTCCATGCTCCAGTCACCCTCCAGGGGGAGCAGCTTGCCCTCCTTGAGAATGACCACCTTGGCAAACAGGTTGGGATCCAGCGGCCGCTGGAAGAACTCCACGGTGCCGTTTTCATGGCGGATGTGGAACAAGCTCTCCACCTTGGCCAAGGGGTACTTTTTCACATCCTCCGCCGTGTCAAAGTCGGGCAATCCCATCTCCGACTGGATCAGGAGTGTGACCATGTTGCCCGCTCCGGCCAGGTGGATGGAGTGGATCTGTCCCTCGGCGTTGATGATGGAGGCGTCCGTCGAACCGGCGCCCATGTCCAGAATGGCCAGGGGCTTGTTGGTGCCCGGGGTGGTGAGGGCGCCGCGGATGGCCATGTCGGCCTCCACGCCGCCCACCTCGACCGGGACGCCGATCTGCTGGGCAAATTCCCGGGCGATGGCCTCCATCTGGAGGCGGTCCGCCTTGACCATGGCGGCGATGCCCACGGCGTTCTCCTGGGAAAACTCGTTGGCCAGGCCGCCCTGAACCTTTTGGGGCGTAAATGTGTCAACCGCCAGCAGATCCTGAATCTTGATGTCCCTGGGGTGCTGGCTGGTCAGATTCGCCATGACCTGGCGCACCTTCTCCAGCATGCCGCCGGCGTTGGTTCCCGGCTCTCCCCGCACATCCTCCAGGCTGGGAATGGACTCCACGGCCTTCATGATCTTGTCGGCCCCGTCGTCCACATCCACTTTGACGCTGCGGTTTTCCCCCAGCAGCTCAATCGTGCCGGCCGGAATTTTTCGCTCCTTCACGTCTCCGGCCGGGGTCTTGATCACCACCGCCGAGCGGTTTCCAATCAGGGCCCGGGCGATGGGCACCACCTGCCGGGTCTCGTCAGAGGACAGGCCAAACAGAGTGGCGATGCCGTAGGGGTTGGAGAGCACCTCCACCACGCCGCCCACGGCGGCCACCTCCACGGCGGAGCGCATGCCGATAGGCACCTTGTCAATCAGCGCCACCTCGTCCACGATCGGGATCTTGCAGGTCAGGCGGTTGTGAATCAGCACGCCGTCATCCCGCTGGACAATGGCTGCGGTGACCTTGCGGTCCCCGGCGGTGGCCCGGTTGATCAGCCGGGCCGCCACCTCAAAGTCCACCGTCCCGGGCACCACTGCAATATAGTCCCGCCCGACCGGAGCCTGTTCCAGCTCCGTGATGAGAACCGTCTCTCCCACGCCCACGCCCATTCCGCCGGGTGTGGCGGGGTTGTGGCCGATCATGGTGGACTCGGTGATGATGGTCTCGGTAATGGTCTCCATGGCCACATCGCCGATGACGGGGGCGGCTTCATTCAGGCGCACCTCCGACAGCTCCTTGAGCTCCAGCCCGGCCTTCTCCAAAGCGTTGGTCAGGGAGTGAAAGATGCCGTTGATGTTCTGGCGGGTCCCCTTGATGCCCGTGGTGGGGACGGTTCCGCTGGCCAGGAAGACCGCGTGACCGTCCTCGATGCGGGCCAATGCTGTCTCTGTTGTCGCGTTTCCGATGTCAATGCCTGCGACCAGTTTCATTCTGGGGCCTCCTGACTCTGGAGTATGATTAGAACTTCTTCAGGCGGCCGCGCTTCTCATAAACCTCGGCAGCCTCCCGCACCAGGGAAGCGGCGGTCTTGGCGCCGTACTTGCCGTCCAGCTCGCCGGCGATGTCCAGCAGCTCCTGCTTGGTGGAGCGGTAGGGACGCAGGGCATTGTAGATCTCCAGCAGGCGGTCGTCGGGCACGGCGATGAGCTCGGCTGCGCGGCGCAGGTTGCCGGCAAAGGCCTCGCGGTGGACGGACTCGGCCACCTGGGCCTGCATCTCCAGGGTTTCGGGCGCGATGCGCATGTCGTCGGCGGAGAGCTCGCCGTTGATGACCTTCTCATAGCTCAGAGAGGTGAAGTCCTTGCCGGTGGGGGTCTTGATCTGGTCGGCCATGCTCTCGGCCAGAGGATAGTTGGCCGCGGTGACCTTGGAGCCGCAGCTGGAAGCGGCGGCGGGCGCGGAAGCGGGCGTGCCGTTCTTCATGGCGGCCATAACCTGCTCCACGATCTGCTTCATCAAAAGTTCCTGATCCATAAAACGTGCTGCCTCCTTTACTGGAACGAGACCGTAACGGCCTGCGGCTTCTTGTTGTTGTCCACCAGCTCAGTCTCCTTGATGTGGAGCAGGGCGGACAGCGCCTGATAGGTGGGGCGGGCCATCTGGTCGTTCCTGGTGGGAACCGGCGTGGGGGACTCGCCCTTGGCGTACTTGGCGGCGTTCTTGCCGATCTTGCGGTAGGTGTCCAGGTCGATCAGAGGCGCCTGGGAGAACAGCTCCAGATTGGACAGGTTGGGCAGGTCCTTCTGGTGGATAACTGTGGTGCCCTTGGACTGGATGCCGATACCGATGCCGGAGCCGGAGTACTCGGCGGCCACATGGGCGATGAAGGAAACATCGGAGGTGTGGTACACCTTGATGATGCGCCACTTCAGGCCCTCCTCCTCGATGCCGGCGATGATCTCGCGGAGCACCTTGTCATGTGGCAGGTCGATAATGGTCTTAACCTGCTTGGTGCCGAAGGCGGGCGCCAGGCCGATGACCACCTCGTCGGCGGCGGTGCCCTTCCGGGCCTCGCCATTCTCGGTGATGGTCAGCTTGCCCGCAGCCGCGGCGACAGGCGCCGCAGCGGGAGCGGCGGCGGTGCCGCTCACCTCGCCCATCTCCTTCAGGACCTCTTCAATTACACTGCGCAGCGTGTTTTCATCAAACGTCATGACTGCTTCACCCCTCTTAGATATCTTCCGGACGGATGGCGTTGGGAATGTTCTTCAGCTGGTTCCAGCGCTCCTCGCTGATCTGGTAGCCGGTCATGGGCCCGTGATACTCGTTGGGCACGTTGACGGCGGAGAGCACATGGAACTGCTCGTCGAAGATGGAGGCGGTGTGCAGGTAGTCGCCGGCCACCTTCTGACGAAGCATGTTGTAGATGTTGTGAGCCACATCGGGGAAGCCGGCGCGGTCCAGCGCCTTCACGAAGTCAACGCCGGTCACCTTGCGGGCCATCATGTCCTCGATGGCCTTCAGATCCTCGTTGACGTTGCGCTCGGGCATGTCGTTGGAGCCGTTGGCATAGGTGGCGGCCTCCACCTCGGCGTCGGTGATCTCGGGCAGGCCCAGCTCACGGAACATGCCCTGCAGGGCGCGGGCGGCCTTGTTGCGGGCCTTGAGCACGTCCTCCTCGCGGACGGGCTGCAGGCCGCCGTCGATCTTCATGTCGCGCTGGATGATGGTCCAGTCGTCGTAGTCCTCGGCGTCCCAGTTGGAACCGGCGAACATGTTGTCGTAGTTGGGGGTGGCGGAGTAGCCGGAGCAGATGTAGTCGGTGCCGGAGAAGAGCTGAGGCACGGTACGGGCCACGCGGCGCAGGTCGGAGTGGGTAAAGGTCTGGTCGTTGGAGGTGGTGGACTCCAGATCCAGCAGCATGGCGATCAGGTTCTCAGCGGCCACGGCGCGGATGCCGCCGGGTACGCCGGCGGGCACGCCGATGCAGGACACGGAGCCGTTCTGCGTACCCTGCACGCCGGCGCCCTTGGTGACAGCCAGGCAGCGGGCCTCCAGGTACAGCATGCTCTTGCCCTCGGCATAGCCCATCTGGACCTCGGAGCCGGTGCCGGAGGTAAAGCGCATCTTCAGGCCGCGGCTGGCGTAGCAGCTGGCCAGGAACGCCTTGGAGTAGGGGGTGTCGTCGCCGTCCATGAAGACGGGCTCGGTGCCGTAGACGGAGATGGTCTCCGCGTAGGTGGTGAAGCCGCGCATGCCGAGCTGCAGCTCGGTGGCCTCCTCCAGGGCGCACTGGGTCATGACACCGGGGCGGCCCACCTGGGCGCCCACGAACAGGGCCATGGCGTTGAAGGGGGCGTAACGGGCGACGGCCACGGTGGTCTCCATCTCGGCGAAGCCGCGGACGCCGGCCTCGGCGGCATCCGCCGCGATCTGAACCGGGTTGTCGCGCACGTTGGTGACGTGGCACTGGTTGGCGGGCATCATGCGGGCGCGCATCTTGGTCATGCCCATCATGATCTCCACGATGTTCAGCTTGCCTACGACCTCGGTCAGCTTGGCGGGGGTCAGGGACAGGGTGATGTCCAGGATCTCCTCACGGGAGACGTTGATGTCCACGATCTTGCGGGCGATCTCCAGGGAATCCATGGCCATGGCCTTCTCCGCGTTGCCCAGGCGGATGGCGTGGTCGGCGATGAAGGTGTCGAGCATATCGAAATCGGCGCGGCACTTGCCGTCCATCTCGGTGATGACGCCGTTCTCAATCTTGATGCTGGGCTTGGGGTCGAAGGGGCTGTTCATGGCGATCAGGCCCACCTCAGGCCACTCCTGTACGTAGCCGTCCTGATTGACCGGACGGGCGGCCAGAACTTCAAAACGTTTTGACTTCATAGCTGTCTGACTCCTTCCCGGCAATTACAGAATATAGGGGGTGGTGGTGGACTTGAGCTCCACGCTGGGCTCCAGGGTCTTCAGCACCTGCATGCCCACATCGCGGGCGGCGATGATGGCCTGCTTGACGGCGCCGGAGTCGCCGGTGAAGGTCAGGATGACCTCGTTGGAGAAGCTGGTGCCGCCGTTGGCAGGGGAGCTATAGCCCACCACGTCCACGGTGGCGGCCTTCACGGCGGTATCGGCCAGCAGCACGCCGATGGCGGCGGGAGCGCCGACGGTGATGCCGAAGGCCTTGCCGATGGGAGCGCCGAAGGCCTTGTTCAGGGCGTGGCTGGCGCGGGCGGTGTACTGGAACTCCAGGTGGCCGGCGGGGCTGCCGTATACGTCGCCCATGGTGCGCTCCACCTCCCGCAGGCAGACCTCAACGGCGCGGCGGGCATCGGACACGTCCTCGGCGCCGAAGATGATCAGGGAGCCGTGGCCGGCGCCGCCCTCAGTATCACGGGGCAGCTCGATCTTCACGATCTCGCAGTTGGTGGCCTTCACCGCCTCGTCAGCGGCAAAAATCTGGGGACCGGCGCCGGTACGGTCACCGATGATGCCGATGGAGCGGTACTTGGGGTCGATGTCCATCTTCTCGTGGATCTGATGGTCCACGTTGGCGATCACCAGGCCGATGGTGTGGCCGATGGCGGTGCCCACAAACTCCGTCAGGTTGCAGTTCGCGCTGGCATTGCTGCAGCACGCGGCGGCGGGGGCGGAAGTCGCGTCGGACGCGCCCATCTTCTTCATGACCTCGTCCATGACCTTGCTGATCAGTTCGTCTTTCATCTATGTTCCCTCCGAACTCTAATTTAAGTTTCCGTTATGTCGGTTACGCCATATGGGGAAGGATCTTCTCAACGTCGGTGTGGGGTCTGGGGATGACGTGCTGGGCCACGACCTCGCCCACCTTCTCGGCGGAGCAGGCCCCGGCGTCCACGGCCGCCTTGACGGCGCCCACGTCGCCGCGCACCATCACGGTAACCAAGCCGGAACCGATCTTCTCGTAGCCAACCAGACTGACATTGGCGGACTTGACCATGGCATCGGCGGCCTCAATGGCGCCAACCAGGCCCTTCGTCTCTACCATTCCGAGGGCTTCCTGTTGCATATTACTACCTCCTTATTGTGGTCCGCGGCGCGCCTGAAACAGCATTCGCACGCTTTCTGGCGAAATTATACCGGAAACCCTCCCCTGTTTTCTTGGCTGCCATATATACTTTTTTGTCGGAAGTCCTCCACCTGTTCAAAGCCTGTTTGTTTGCATTTCCTATAAACAACGCAAAAAAGCACCCCTTCGGGTGCTTTTTTGTAAATAGAGTGGTGCCGCTTCTCGCTCCGGGATTATCCCCCCATAACCTTATTCAAAAGAGCCTCCACATGCTCCGCCGCAGCCGGTCTGGGATTGGTGGCGGTGGTGGCATCCGCCAGGGCAGCGGAAACAATCTCCCCGCGCAGCTCCTTCACCTTGGAGGGCTCCGCTCCCCACTCCTTCAGGGAGGCCGGGATCTTCAGGGTGCGGTTCAGGCGCTCCACCTCCCGCAGAAGGTTGGTCACGCCCAGCCGCACACTGGGGGCCGGCAGGTCCAAAACCTTTGCCATGCGCTGATACTTTTTTGCTGCGAGGGCGTACTCGCCGTTCCGAATCCGTCCCAAGTCGGCGTTGAACGTAATGATATGCGGCAGCAGCATGGCATTGATACGGCCATGGGCGATGTGGAGCTTGGCGCCGATGGCGTGGGCCATGCCGTGGTTCAGCCCCAGCCCCGCCGAGTTGAACGCCAGGCCCGCCATACAGGAGGCGTTGTGCATCTTTTCCCGGGCCAGCAGGTTTGTGCCGTCCTGAAAGGCCAGCGGCAGGAAGCGAAACACCAGAGAAACCGCTTTCTCACACAGCGCGTCGGAGAAATCGTTGGCTCCCTTGGAGACGTATGCCTCCAGCGCGTGGGTCAACACATCCATACCTGCGTCGGCCGTTACCGAGGCCGGGGCGGAAACTGTAAGCTCCGGGTCCAGAATGGCGACCGGCGGGCGCAGCGCCTGGCTGTCCAGCGGATACTTGATCCCCTTTGCCCGGTCGGTGATCACGGCGTAGTCCGTGACCTCCGAGCCGGTGCCGCTGGTGGTGGGCACGGCAAAGCACTCCCACCGGTCTGTGTCGATGTGCAGAGTCTCCTTCGCCACCGCCCGGATGGCCTTGGCCGCGTCGATGGTGGAGCCGCCGCCCACGGCGATCATGACCTCCGCGCCGCAGTCCTGAAGGGCCTGGACGCCGGCCGCCACCACCTCGATGGGGGGATCCGGCACCACGCCGTCAAATACAGATACCTGGCACCGGGTCAGGTGCCCCGCCACCTTATCCGGCACACCGATACCCGCCATAAAACGGTCGGTCACAATCATAACTTTTTTGTCCTGCACCCGGCGCAGGCGTTCCAGCGCGCCCTCACCAAAAAAGATTCTGGTGCTGAAGCTGAATTCCTCCATGTTTCTCCACCCTTTCCGGCGCTGCAAGGCGTCTGCGCGGCCGGTATCAGCCCGCCCCCTGCTCCCTGAACAGCTCGGAATGGGCTGTCCGGTATTCGCTGGGTGTCACTCCCACCTTTTTCTTGAACGCCTTGCTGAAATAATTTGTCTCGTTATAGGACAGCTCATAGGCGATATTGATGACCGGCATTTCCGTGTCCACCAGCATGCGCTTCGCCATTTCAATTCGGCTGTCCGTCACATAAGTAATATAGTTTTTCCCGGTCATCCGCTTAAAGAGCTTGCTGAAATAGCACGAGCTCATATTCGCGTACTCCGCCGCCTCATCCAGGCTGACCCCCCGCCGGATATTCCGGTCAATGTAATTCAGAATCTTCTGCTCGCTGTCTACCTCGTACAGCCCGCTCTTCTCTATGGCGTCAAAGATCGTGTCCAGCATCCGGACAATAAACTCATAGGTTGCATATTTCCGCTCCTGCTGGTCAAAGCGGACCCGAAAGTGCTCCAGACTTCCCGACAGCTTCCACTGGGTGGTCCTGCTGAACGGGATTCCGGCTTTCGCCACTCCCTCCGCAAAGCGGACCGCACTCGTGCGGATAACACCCTTATTATCAGTACTTTGATAGAGCAAATCAAGGTATTCTCTTGCGGCATCGGTGCACTTTTTATACTGGAATCTCTGCAGGTGCTCCGTCAGGCGCCTCAGGTAAATCTCCTGCTGGTCGGCGGCGCATCCGCCGCTGCGCTCCTTACGCACCAAGGCGCGCACCGCGGCCAACAACCACGTGGGCCGGTACGGCTTGAGCAGATAGTCCCGGACGCCGAGGCGCCAGACATACCCTGCGATTTCCTCCTGCGTCCCCACCGATGTAACCAGGATCGGAGTGTCCGGGGCCGTCTTTCGCGCCGTGGTGACCATATTGCAGTGGGCCACGTCAAACCGTTCAACATCCGCAATGAAGAGATCCACCGCTCCGCTCTGAAGCTGCTGGATGGCCTGCTCCGCCCCGGCTGTGAGGGTGATTTCCGCCTCAGCCCCCAGCCCGGAGCGCAGAATATCCCCTGTAATGCTCTGCTCCAACTCGTTTTCAATCAAAACCAGAATCTGCTTCATGCGGCAGCTCCTTCCCGTTTACAGCACTCTTGAGTCGGCTATCCGTTCCGCTCCAGCGGCAGGTAAAAGCTGACCGCTGCACCGGCCCGCCCGTCTCTCCGCCGGTTGACCATCAGGCGGTATCCCCCTCCCAGCGTCTGCTTCAACAGGCGGTCCACACCGCCTGTATGAAAGTATCCCTCTTCCGCCGCCCCGGATAACTCCTCCGTCAGCTCCTCCACCGAGCGGCTGGTGTCATTGCTGAGAATCTGAAACAGCAACCTGCCGTTCTCCTCCTCCGCATAGAAATCCAGCTTTCTGGGCTCCGCAGCCTCCGTTTCGGCCCCCTCCAGAGCGCACTCCACAATGGGCTGCAATACCATAAAGGGACAGGATACCTGATGATACTGCTCCGGGACAGAAATAGTATAGGCTAACTTGTCCCGAACCCAAGCCTTCCGTATCCGAAGAAGCGCCCCGATATAGTTCAGTTCTTCCCCCAAGGTGGAAATTTTTTGCTCTGCCCCCGCTGCATAACGCATCATGTCTGCAAAATCGTATGAAACCGCCTCTGTTTTGGCCGCCTTCTCCTCATAGGCCAGCTTTGAGATAATGTTCATGACAAAAAAGAAGTAGTGGAGCTCTGTCCTGCGGCGGGCCGTATTGCTCTCCTGCCTCTGTACCTGCTTTTCCAGGTCCAGACGGGCCGCCCGCTCCTCCGAGAGCTGCTTTTCCTTCTCTCTCAGGACTCCATCCGCCCCCTTTCCAGTCCGCCTTTCCACAAATGTCACGATGATGTCGCGCAGCAGCTTTACAGATGCCTCCACTTTTTCATAGGTGACGACCTCCAGCTTCTGGTAAGCCTCCTCCCATTCCTTATCCCGTTTCCAATTGGGACGCTGTGGGAGGATGTGCTCCAGCTCCCGCTCGCTCTCCTCCTGTAGCCGCACCTGCCCGCCCAGCACCGCTCCCATATAGCTTCCATTGACAATGAGAGGAACCGCGAAATCCACCAGATCGGCGTGGCAGCGGTAAATGTACGGCTGTCCGGTGATCGCGGCGTGAAGTCCGCCGTGCGCGTCGCATTGCTCACACATCTCTGCAAATCCCTTTGCCTGTCTCCCCAGCATGCAGTGAGATGTGAAGCCGCTGTATTTGGTAATGGGTATGCCTTTGTAATCCACCGTGATAAATGCAAGGCCCATCGCTTTTGAGCAATTATCCTGGATGTTCTGCAGCAGGTCCAGATCAATAAAATCGGACAATTTTCTTGCGTCCTCCATGCCCCTCTATCCTCCTTCTCAATTTTCCGTTCCGCCCCATCTCCCGGCGCAGACAAAGGGTTTTACTCTACCGGATATCCGGTAGCGCAAGTGGGTACCCACTTGCGCACCAGCCATGTTTTTTCTCTATTATAACAAAAAAGTCCATTTGAGCAACACCACTTTATCCAAATAATTACTTTTTTGAGAAAAAAACACATGGCAAGCCCGCCATGTGTCTTAATTTGCTGCGTTTATTCCAGGCAATCCAGGTAAATTTGCGTAACCGCTCCGATGGCCTGAACCGCATCCTCCATCGTATCCCACCGCTCCCGCTCAAGCAGAAGGTACCGGCTGAGCACCAGGCAGAGCTCATGCGCCTGTCCTCTGGCCTTCCCGTCCAACTGAGCGAACTCCGGGGTCAGAGATGTTGTAATCTGGGGGAAACAGGGCACCGCCGCAAACCCAAGCACATCCGGCAGAAACCCACGGGCTAGGTGCTCACAAAACCCGCCCGATCTCTGATAAATCGGCTTTGCATCCTCTCTCCAAAACTCCGTAAAGTGCTCCACAAAGGAGTAGTAGAGCTCCAGCAGGCTGGAGAGGAGATAGGAGAGAAAGGTACGGCGCGCCCCTTCCGATGGGAACGGCCGGAAACACGCTGTGCAGTACTGGGTCAGCAGGCTGGCCGCAAAGTATCCGATATCATAGCAGAGCGGTCCGGCAAAGGTATACTCCATGTCAATAACCTTGAGCCGCTCCTCGTCTGCAAACACGTTGGACGTATGCAGATCCCCATGTATCAGAGCCTCTCCCCGGGTCATAAATTTGTGGCGCAGCTCGTAGCAGCAAACCCTGATGCTCTCATCCCGGTCAATAAGCTGTTTGAGCACCGGGTTTCCATTATGGGTGAGGTAGGGTGCATCCCGCAGGAACACCCAGTCTTCCATGATGGACCGCATATCGCTGTTGCGGAAGCGTGCAGAAAGTCTTCGAAACAGGTCTGCTTCCAGATAAAACTCCGAGCAGTAAAAGGTGCTCGCCGCAACAAATTCCCCCACCTGCTCCGCCAGTCTGGGTAGCATGACTCCCGAGCAGAGCAGCTTCCGAACCTGAGCGAGATCAGACACATCCTCCATCAGAAAAATTGCGTTCTCCCAGTCCACATAATAGGTCTCCGGCGTGTACTGGGGTACAATGGCATGGCGAAGCCGGAGCGTCTCATATTCCTGACGATTCCGCCATATGGGCAGAACTATTTTGTCGTTCTTCCGGCTGGCGGAACGCCCCTGCTTCACGATGACAGACTGCTTCCCGTTGGAAACCCGAAATATATAGTTGATCAGCCCGCCTTCATCCGGTTCCCGAGGCTTCTCCTCTCCTTCCAGTGCTCCTATGCACTGGATATCAACCGGTCCCGATTGGTCAAACACAGGGTAATGGCTGCGCAGATAGGGCAAAATCTGTCCTTCCTCCAAAATCCACATCTGCGTATCACCCCCGTTTTATGTGTGCTGTTATCAAAATAGCACCGAACCGGCGCTGCCACAATGGAATATTTCGTCCTGTCACCCTATTTTTCTGCCATAGTATGCATAATTTTTGTCTTCCCATTCCAGCCATGCACGGCTTCTTACTGCTAACCAGCACTCTCCAGTACAAGCATAATTGCCGAGCCCAGGACTCAACTCCGGTGATCAGGGACATTATGAGTATGCTCTCCAGCAGTTCCCAGAGTGTGGGAACTGCAAAAAAATACCCGCCGGAATCTATGGACTCCGGCGGGCTCCAGGAAAAACTCCAATCTAAATATTTTTATTAGGACATACCTTTCCTTTTGATTGACGATACTTTTTTTGCTGTACGAACGTTTTGGCGTAGGAGAAACCTTAATGCCAGCAATATAACGGTGTTCAGTTTTTTGATGACCCTTTACATTTGCAATATCTCAGGCTGGCATAGTTGTCCCGTTCCATTTTCCATTGGATACCGACTTTTGCTTCGCAGACAATCAGTTCATCGACTTTGGTTCAACCTTTTTACATTAAATTGTCTAAAAGTCCCTCACACCCCTCCAGCACATCCTGCCAGGTGGAATCAAAGTCTCCCGTATACCAGGGGTCCATCACCTCTTGATCCGGTCGGCCGGCGTACTCCAGCAGGAGATGCATCTTGTTGTTGAAATCGCCGCCGCAGATGCGGAACATATTGTGGAGGTTGGCCTTGTCCATCCCAATGAGCAGGTCGTACTCCTCGTAGTCGCGGCTGCAGAGCTGCCGGGCGGCGTGGCCTTCGCAGGATATGCCGTGCTCCGCCAGCTTCCGCCGGGCCGGCGGGTAGACCGGGTTGCCGATCTCCTCCCGGCTGGTGGCCGCCGAGGCGATTTGAAACTCGGCCTCCAGGCCCGCTTTTTTCACCAGATCTTTCATGACATACTCGGCCATCGGGCTCCGACAAATATTGCCGTGACACACAAAAAGGATTTTCTTCATGCTCCAGACACTCCACACTCTCTGTATTTTCTTCAGTATAGCAGGAATCCGTCTGTTCGTCGAGTGTGGATTGCAGCCATGCCCCAGCCTGGATCTGTTCCAGCAGCTCGGACTTGGTCCAGCGGTGCTCCAGAGCGGCCCGGAGATACCATGTGCGTTCCTGGCTGCCTTCACAGCCCTCCAGAATGGCCACATTCTGCGTCCAGCCCAGCTTTAGGGCCAGCGCCCGCAGTCCCCGGCTATCTGCGTAGGCTCGGTAGAACTCCCTTATCCGGCGCAGGTTTCTGGGGGAGAAGCCCCCGCACTCGGGGTAGTTGGCCTGGAGATACTCAGCGGCCATTACCGCCGCGCCCTTCTCCGGGCGAGCACAGATGGCCCTGCCAATCTCAAGGTACAATTCCGCCTCCGGCAGTTCGGTTTGCAGCAGGGTGTCCAGGGCCTCGTCATCCCGTTCATCCCCGAACCACACGCCGCCGAAGTCTCCCAGCTGGAGTACCACATCTTTCTTGGTGAGCTCTTGGCCCTCCGGGAAGTATTCCGGACGAAACCGCTCAAAATTCCAGTGGGTATCGCCTGTAGCGAAGATCTTCATGCAAGCTTCCTCCTTTTTGGCTGTGCCACATACTGCTCGATCTCCCGGCCATCCCGGAAGGTCACCCGGATCTTCTCCCGGGAGAGCACCGTCACCTTCTCCAGCAGCTGGTGGATGACCTCCTCGTCCCACTCTGTCATCGCCGCCGTCATGTGTTCCATGGCGGCCGACACCACCCGCAGACGGTTCTGGAGCCGGCCCTGCTCCTGGCAGGCCCCCTCCAGCTGTGCCTTCCGTTCTTTGAGACGGGCGGTGGACTCGGACAGCTTCCGGAACCGCTCCGTGTAGTCCTCTGCCGGGTTGGCTGACGCCTCGGCCAGCAGGCTGTTGAAACGGCTGCTCAGTTCCTCCAGGGCCCGGTCAATGTCCGCCAGGCTCATGCTCTCACCCAACATCGGAGCAAGCTCCCACTCCATGACGGCGGTGAGCTGCCGGGCCTGGGTGTCGCGATCCAGCATGATGGCGTTGACGGCGGCCAGGATGGCCTGCTGGAGCGGTTCCTCGTCCAGGGTGGGAGACTGGGTGCAGAACTTCTTCCCGTAGTCCAGGCGGCTGACACACCGCCATACGGGGCGCTTGACTCCGCGCTGGGTCCACACGCACCGCCGGTAGGCCGTCCCGCACTCCCCGCAGAACAGCAGGTTGCTGAGGACATGCTTACCGCTGTACTTCCCCCGGCCGGTGGGGGTGCTCTTTCGCGTGGCGCCCGCCTTGGCGTTCCGCCGGGCCATCTCCAGCTGGACGGCGTCGAAGATCTCCCGGCTGACGATGCCCTCATGGTGGTTTTGAATCAGGTATTTGGGGAGCTGTCCGGTGTTGGGGATCACCTTCTTGCTGATGCAGTCCTGGATGAAGGTCTTCTGGAGCAGGACGTCCCCGCAGTATTTCTCGTTGGTCAGGATGCTCCTGATATGGGAGCCCATCCACTCTACTTTTCCGGAGACCGTGGGAATTCTCTGGCCCTCCAGGGCCACTTTGATCTCCCGGATGCTGTCCCCGGCCAAGTAGCGGTCATAGATGAAGCGGACGGTCTCCGCCTGCTCCGGCACAATCCTGGGCTTGCCATCCGGGCCCTTCTCATAGCCCAGCAGCTGCTTGTACTGCATGGCGACATGGCCGGATTTCATGGCCTGACGCTTGCCCCAGCGCACCCGGCTGCTGGTGCTCTCGCTCTCGGCCTGGGCGAAGGCCCCGTGTAGGGTGATGAGGAACTCGCTCTCCGGGTAGATGGAGTTGATGTTCTGTTCCTCGAAGATGACTGGTATACCCAGGCTCCGCAGCTCCCGGGTGAAGTTGAGGGTATCCACGGTATTGCGGGCGAAGCGGGAGACGGATTTAGCCAGAATCATGTCGATCTTTCCCTGCCTGCACTGGCGGATCATCCGCAGGAACTCCTTCCGCTTACAGGTGGAGGTGCCGGTGATGCCCTCGTCCGCGAACACCCCGGCCATGGTCCAGCCCGGTTCCTTCATGATCTTCTCGGTATAGTAGGAGAGCTGGTTTTCATAACTGGAGAGCTGCTCCTCGCTGTCCGTAGACACACGGCAGTAGGCGGCCACCCGCAAGTGGCGCTTTTTCTCCTGTTCCTGGGGAGTCTCCACTTTGGCTGGGATGATAATGACGTTGGGCGCAGTATCGTTCATGTACCTTTTCCCCCTTCCAAGGTCTGGTTATTTTTCAGCAGGACGGTAACCGCCCCGTTGCTGACAGTGATACGGCGGACGCTCTCGTGGAGCAGTTCCTGCTCCAACTCCACCATGGGAGCCCGCTCCTGGAACAGCATCCGGAGGCCTAGGGTTTCATACTCCTCCGGCCCGATGGCGTTCAGCTGGAAGGCTGCCAACTGAAAGGCCAAACTTTTGGCCTGTGTCTCATCCACCGGCGGGCGGTGCAGGAGCTCGTCCAGCCCCCGGCGCAGATTCTCTGTCTCCGGCGGCGATCCAGCCACCGGGGCCGGACAGGTGATACGCTCCGGATGCTGGATCAGTCGGTTCAGGAGGCCCAACACCTGCCGCTCCACCCATGCCGGTGGGCTGCCGCCGCACAGTTTCCGCAGTTCCTTCTGGGCCGGCGTCTTTTTGCAGGGGGAGAATTTTTCTTGCCTTTGAGCCTGAACCATGTTGAACCGGGCCTCCGGGATGATGGACGGGAATCCACCTTCGCCGGTGTACCGGCTGTCCGCTAGGATACGGGCTGCCATGTTCTTGTTCCAGGGCTTGTCCCCGTCATAGGAGATGCCTCTCTCCCGGAGCTTGTCTACCAAGGCATTGTAGCTGGCACCGGCCAGGTAGCTGTCGTAGAGCCAGCGCACCGTCTCCGCCTCTGCCGGGTGGAGCACGATTTCGCCCAGCTCCATTTTGTAGCCGAAGGGCCGTTTCCGGTTGCTCCCCATCACCGCACCGTCCGTTCTATGGGCTCTGTCAGCTCCAGGCCATTGACCAGCCGGAACCGCAGACGGTCATTGCTCTCCACGATAATCTTGTCCACGAGCTCGCGGAACAGCTCCCCATCGAAGGCGTCCAGGAAGTCCGGCCCAGCCTCCAGGGCTTCGATCAACTCCTGGGTCTGCTGGATCGTCTGATCTTCCTCGGCCTCCAGGAACCGTTCCTTTTCCAGCTTCGCGGCGCGGAGTTGTTCCGCCAGCTCGTTTTGGCGGGATATAAAAATGTCAGGGCCAACAAGCCCTTGCTGCTTGAGCTGGGCCAACAGTCGATCCTGACGGGTGATGTCTGCAATTTTCTGGTTGAGTGCCACGATGTCCAGGCTCCAGAGCAGCTTGCCCTTCCGGGCGTTCTGGAGATCTGCGAGCAGTTGGGTGAGGATAGGCCCTCCCTGGTGACGGAGCTTATAGTACAGGTGGAACACTGCTGATACTACCGCTTCCTCAGCAATGGGCAGGAGGTCGCACAACTCCGTGGATTCTTCATGCCCACGACATGCCATGTACCATTTCCTGTTTATACATTTAGGGCGAAGCGCCTTCCCACAGCAGCCACAATATAGCCAGCCATTGGCAAGGGGACGTTGGCCTGCGATTCCGGGCACCTGGCTGTCCCCGCGCCTCCGACGCAATTCCTGTGCTTTATTAAACACCTCTTGGGAAATCGCTGCCTCGTTAATCCCTTCCACAAAGTACATGGGCTTTGGGCCATGGTTATACTTTATTTTGCGTGGCAGGGTATCCGTCGTATACCGTTTCCGCAGAAAGGCGTTGCCGCTGTACCGCTCATTGGTGAGGATGTAGTCAATCCGCTGTGGCTTCCAGAGTTTTCCTTTAGAGAACAGGTTCAGCGCCGCTGCGATATCCCCCGCCGTCTTACCGGACAGGTACGCTTCGTAGATATACCGGATGATTGGCACCTGCTCGGGGATCAGCTCCAGCTTCCCTTTGACCAGGCGGTATCCGAAGGGTGCGGTGCAGGTGTTGTACTTTCCCGCCCTCATCCTCATGTCGATGCTCCACCGGAGGTTGTCTGAGATGTTTTCGCTCTCCTTCTGGTCCATCATGGCGAAGATGGCGGTAAGAAACTCACCGGCCAACTCTGAGGTGTCGATGCCCTGCTCCTCGAAGCATACCCCCACCCCTAGGGCCTTCAGTTCCCGGACGGTCTCCAGGCACTCCTTGGCGTTCCGGGCGAACCGGGAGGAGGACTTCACCAGGATCTTGTCCACCCGACCCCGCCGGCAGTCCGCCAGCAGCCGTTGGAAGTCGTCCCGCTTTTCCGCCGAGGTGCCGGTGATACCCTTGTCCGCGTACACGTCCACAAACTCCCACTCCGGGTTGTCGGTGATGAGCTCCGTGTAGTGGGCGTTCTGGGCGGCAAAGGAGTTGAGCTGATCCTCTGACCTGGAGCTCACCCTGGCGTAGGCCGCCACACGCAGCTTGCGATCCCTGACCGGGGTGCTGGGCGCGATGGTGATTACCCGGGGCGTGCTGTTCAATGCCAGGGAACCACTGGTTTTCTTTTGCTCGTCCACGAAATTGCCTCCTGTCAGCAACACACAATACCAGCACCGCCACAAAATATCCATATCCAAACGCAACAAAAATCAGGGGGAAAATATGACGTCCGCCCCGGTCTCTACACGGAGCCGGGCGGCGATCCTCCCGGCCTCCTTCCGACTAACAAGGCCGGCGCTCTGAAGGTGGCGAAGGAGAATTATCAGCCCGATATAATTGATATTCTGGTTCATAACCAACCCTCGTTTCAGAGGGAGGCCACCCCCAATAGGCAGGGAGCGGCCTCCGCTTCCTATTTTGGATTTCCAAAGGCAATCATTCCGCACCTGTATTCGACACTACTCCCCCAGGTGTCAGGGCGGCAGCAGACGGACTGCGCTGGCGCGCATCACGGGAATCTCACCCCTCCGAGGATCTCTCCGAGCTGCCCCCATTGCTTGATCCCGGTATCACCCGGGGCTGTGGCTGGACAGGAGTATCATTATCAGATTGCTGACGAGGGTCGGGCTGGGTAAACCAGCCGCAATGCGAAACAGCCCGCCACAGGCTGCTTTGTGGACGTATGGGCACCGCTCTGCACCTTCCTTGGCCGTCTTTGATGCGGGCTCACGGTCCGCACAGGTGGTCTTGGCGCATCCTCCAGCGTCGCTTTAGCCCTCCTTACAGAGGGGCTCTCATCAGTGGACGTATCCCGCTGCCGGATATTCTATTTGCAAGGATCAGGACGGAAATCGGTAGATCACCGATACTCCCAATACAGGGCAAACTGTGCCAGGATGCTGTTCATGACCTGAAGATCATCTCCAGACAAGGTTTTACGAACCTTCATCAATAATACTTGTTGCTTAGAGGATAGTGTGCGGCTCTCCATGTGAAACCAGTCTGGCAAATGGATCCCTCCACCAAAACGTCCACGCACAACTTGGATTGGATAGTAGCACGAGAGAATCACCAGGTCTGCACGGATTGTCCGCTCGGAAACGCCAAGTTCTGCCGAGAGATTTATGGCGGTCTCATGGCGCCTTTTGCATAGCAGATGCAGAATTTCGCTTCTCCGCTCTGACGGGGTCATCTCTCTCACCGCCTCGTCTTGCCCTGTGATTAGAAGTATAAAGGTTAAAGCGGAAGACCAATTTCCGGTTTAAAAATTTTTATGATCTGATAATGCAATTTCGGCATTATGCCAGATTAAAAGCCATTCTTTTATGCAATATGACAGGCTCGTTTGGAATACAAAGAAAACTGCCCATGTCGGAAGAGCCATATGGCCGTTCCAACATGGGCAGCTCCTGCCTGTAAATAAATTCCCGTCAAACGGTTATGCAAAAGATCTTTGCCGTTGAACTACTATCTCTCCACCATTCCATACTTGACCTTTACGCGGTCCAGCTTCTCCAGCATGGGCTCTGCCCCAAACCAGAGAAAAAGCCAAGTGGCAGCCGCCTGGATACAGTCGAAGGGGAGTCCGGAGATGTAGTAGGTCAGCAGGACCTTTTCATTGAGCTCTCCCACCCAGGTGAGGGCGGATGCCGGATTCATAATTCCGCCGTAGATCAGTATGGCGGCCAGTGCGCCAAACACGCATAGTGCACCCCGGTTGCGCCGCAGCAGCCCCTTTCGGAACAGGATGCCTGCCAGGAAGCCGATGATCCCCATGGAAAACATCTGCCAGGGGGTCAGTGGCCCCTGCCCGAAGAGCACGTTGGAGGCCAGCATGGTCATTGCACCCACCAGGAAGCCAGTTTCACCACCGAAAGCCACGCCGGCGATAATGGTCACCGCCATCACCGGCTTGAACTGCGGCAGCATGAAAAGCGCCGCCCGCCCTGCAATTCCAATGGCACACAGAACCGCTATGATCACCAGTTCCCTGGCCTGCGGCTTCCGGCCCTCAAAAATCAGGAAAAAGGGGAGCATACACTCCAGCAGAACCAGTAGAGAGATAAAGTAATACTTCTTATTGTCCAGATAAAACACACCGATATACAGGGTCAGAGGGATCATCAGCAGCACTAGTACAGCCGCCACAACGGTTCGCTTGGCCAGCTTCCGCTTGGCCTTGGGTACCTGTAAGGCATAATCCTTTCGGTGGGATCTCCGGGTGATGCAGGTAGCAAACAGAAAGAGCGAGAGAATAAAGAGTGCGTATAGAATCATTTGATGGTTTGCCAGTTCTGTCATGCCGTCGGCAGTAATCAGTTGGGTCAGATCCGTAACGTTCATAAACGACAGGAACAGGAGGAAAGACACCGTTCCTGTCAGCACTGCCCCCAGCTTGCGCCACCAGGGCAGCGGTTTAGGCTTGTAGTCTGCGCTGGCTTCCTCTGGTTCCGGGAGCGGCTCCCCGCTGTCCGGAAGCTCTGGCGCCGGCGGTAGATTTCCCCCGCATGCCTGTATGACGTCCTCCGCAGTTACCGCCTCCGGAAGCAGGCCGCGGGCCATGCGGTTGGCTGAGGTGGTATAGAAGCTATTACCGGAGAAAAAGGCCCGCGGTGGGGCTTCCGTCACAATGGAGCCGTCAAAAAACAGAGCGCAACGGTGGGCATACCGGGCGCAGAACTCAATGTCGTGGCTGACCATGAGCAGGGTCACACCCTGACGCAAGAGGCTTTGCAGGATCTCGGCAAACACCTGCTTGAACTCTGCATCCAGCCCCTTGGTCGGCTCATCCATCAACAGGATCTCCGGCCCCAGCAGGAGCACTTTTGCCAGAGCCGCCCGCTGCTGTTCACCGCCGGACAGATCATAGGGGTGCCGATCCAGTAATCCCTCCAGGCGGCACAGCCGCACCGCCCAGGCCACCCGCTCCTCCTGCGCCTTCCCCGAGAAATTCCGGCCCTTGAGAATCTCAAAGAGATCCTCTCGAACGGTTTTCTTCACAAAAAGCGCCTGGGGATTCTGCGGCAACACGCCCACGCTCCCCGCCAGCCTCACCTCGCCTCGGTAGGGCTTCTGGAGTCCGGACAACAGCTTCAGGCTGGTGGTCTTTCCCGTTCCGTTGCCGCCCAGCAGGGCCAGAAACTCGCCCCGCCTCACGGTGAGGCTCAACCCCTTCACCACGTCCGGCAGCTCTTTTTCGTATTTGAACCACAGGCCTTCCGCCGTGATGGCCGGTTCATTCGGATATGTGCGGCGCGGCTCAGACGGCAGCTCCATCAGGGGGTGTCCATCCGCGAACTTCGTCAGCCAATCCCGGCCCTCCCGCACCGTGACCGGGCAGTGTCCGCCCGCATCCGGCGCGGATGCCCAGATCCGCATCGGGGTTGGCATGGCCAGGAACATTGAGTGTCCCGCCCCGCGCAGGATCGCCCCCACCTCCGCGGGACTCCCTGTGCAGAGCAGCCGCCCGCGGTCCATGACCGCCACACGGCTGGCCAACAGGAAGGCGTCCTCCAGCCGGTGCTCCGTCAACACGACCGTCGTCCCCAGCTCCCGGTTGATTTTCCCCAGCGTCGCCAAAAAGTCTGCCGCTGCAATGGGATCAAGCTGACTGGTCGGTTCGTCCAGAATGAGCACACTGGGCTGCATCGCCATGATAGACGCCAAATTCAGGAGCTGTTTCTGCCCGCCGGACAGCTCTGTGACATTCTTGTAGAACCATGTCTGAATGCCGAAAAAGGAGGCCATCTCGGCCACCCGGCGCCGGATGGTGGGCGTATCATATCCCAGGCTCTCCAAGCCGAAGGCCAGCTCATGCCACACCTTGTCGGTGACAATCTGGTTCTCCGGGCTCTGCTGCACAAAGCCGATTCTTGCGCTCTGCTCGCGCTGATCCAGCTCCTCCAGCGGCCGTCCCTCAAAGCGGATGTGACCCATCCGGCGGCCATGGGGGGCCAGTACGGTCTTGAGCTGACGCAGCAACGTGGATTTCCCACAGCCTGACGGGCCGCACAACACCAGGAATTCCCCCCGCTCCACGGTCAGCGTTAAATCGTCCAGCGTCTTCTCCGCCTGCTCCGGGTAATAGAAGGAAAAGTGTTCAATTTCAATACTTGGCTTCTTCTGCTCAGACACGCATCCGTCCTCCCTGCTGTAATAATCTTGTCTGTACGCTCACGGCCTCCGCCCGGGCCATGCGCCCGCGAGAGGACAGCTCGTGGGTCAGGTAGCGCGGTTCAATCTGCTCCAGAACTGACAGGATGGCGGGGTCTGTCCAGGGGCGATGCTGATCAATCTGGAGGATGTGCTGATAGCTCACTCCAAACCGCTCCATATAGTCCTCCGGCAGCCCCGCTGGCAGTGAACCAGTGTGCGCCTTCACATAGGCCCCACTCAGGGACTGGTGTAGATGGACGCCCCGCACCCACTTTGCCAGGCTGCCATGCCGGTTCAGCATACGCCGGATGTAGTCTGCTCCCTCTGCCTCAGTTTTCAACTCAGTACAAGCATTCATCAGATGTCCGGTGTCCAGCAGAATCCCTTTCCCCGCAAAGCGGATTCCCTCCAGCAGCCGGGCCGTCTCCTCCGGTTCCGTAAAGGTAAAGCCTGGCCACCACTGATTTTCCACCAGGAATTCAAACGGCCATCTCTCCTCGCCAAGAATGAGGTTCACCACCTCTACCGCCGCGTCAATGACCTCCTGGTTGGTGTGCAGCCAGCGGTAGGTATATCCCTCCTCCAGCGATACGTCCGACACATGGAAGACCACATAACGGGCGCCCAGGTTCACCGCCCGCCGTAAATCCGCGCGGTATTGCTCCAGCAGCGTATCTGGCCCCAGCCCGCCATAGAAGCTGGCCGTAACCTCCAGTGAGCCGAATTTTTGTTTCAGTGCCGCCCGGTCATCTCGATAGAAGTCCAGCCAGTCCGGGTAAAAAATCAGGTGGTACCCAAGAATAAGCTCGGCAGGCAAATCCTTTGGCAGATCCTCTCCGCCCCAGACGCCCTCGATGCCGTCGCAGCCCAGCCGTTCCAATTCCTGGCCTAGATCACGCCAACTGTTGTACTCCCCAAGAGTCCCGGAGTACAGAGGCAGGCTCATCATTTGATACATGGCTTCACCTCATTTCGGGCGTCCAGTCTGCTCCAGGTACGGTCCGCGTGGATATTCAGGAACACCGGCGTCAGGCATAATGCCAAATAGACCGCCTGTAGGCAGACTGTCAGCGGCGCCGCAGGCGCTCCCTTGGCCGTCGGGTAGTATCTCCAGGAAAAGCCGCCCACCGCCGCTCCGCAGCAGAGGAAGAACCCGCAATAGAGCAGCCATCCCAGCGCCATCTTGTCCCGGTCATCAAAGCGGTAAATGGAGAAGGCCGTCCGCCCCGGAAGCCCATACCCCCGGCTCTTCATGCTGTCAGCTGTCTCAATTGCATTTTCCAGGCTCCAGGTAAGCATGATGGAGAAAATCGTGACAGCGTTTCGAATCCGCCGGATAACCCCACCATCGGAGACATCCCGTCCGATGCATCGCTGCGCCTCCGACACAACGTGGAATTGGGCCTGGAACTTTGGGACAAACCGCAGTGCCATGCTCAGCACCAGCGAGAGAGCCGGTATGAGCCTTCCAAACAGGTAGACAAATTTGTCCGAGGTCATCACCGCTGTGTAACAGGAAAACCATGTCACCACTGCGGCCAGCATGGCTGCCGCCGCTAATCCATACAGGATACTCTCCAATGTGAGCGGATTTCCCGAAGGCAGGTATGTAAGCAGGGTCGCCCCCTCATGGTTGAAGGCCGGGTTGATCAGGGCGGCCATCGCCATCATGGGGAGCATAAAGACAAGCGAGAAGCGTATCGCCTTCCGCCCCCTCAGATAGACCGCATAGGCCAGCGCCGACCCAAGGGAAATGCCGAGGCTGACCGGGTGCATGAAAAACATTGTAAAGGCTATCACCATTCCAAAATACAGAAAATTTATTATTGGGTGATAGCTGGAAAAGGTATCTCTATTTCGGATAAGGCATCCCCTCTAAACACCGGGTACGGCAGTCAGCCGTACCCGGTGTGCATTTCTGTTGCGAGGCATTCCCGGTATGCACGCTACTCGGCCTACTCTGCCCGCGGCTCCTGTTCATGCCTCGCTATCTCGCCGGCAATCTCTTGAAAGCGGCCAGCAAGATAGCCATAGTTGTCCCTTTGGTGCGGTATCAGGCATTTGCTGCAATCCTTAACGCCGTTCTCCAAATGGTGAAGCATCTCCGCACGCTCTGCCCAGCATATACATCGGACGATAGCGGAACAGGCGGCTGAGTTCCATCCCTTCCGCATGGAGCGGCAGGGATAGCGTTCCCACGCCTTATTGGAGGAGAAAGAAAACGTCCTGCCTTCCCGGTATTGCAGTTGCCACACTCCCTGCAGTAGTGCAGGAATCGTCCCGCAACCACGCACTCGTTCAGATAGGTTCTTACAGGAACGGCAACTGCATTTGCCTCTACCGTATACGGCATGAGCATTATCCCTCTGAAAGAATTTCAGATCACTCTCCAGTCGAATAAAAACCGCCCACATCCACACCCAGGTCGCAGGTGTAGACCCACTCTATTACATCCCCCTCTTTGAGCTGATAGCGTGAGCAGCCATAATTGGGGAACCACCCGTTCACTTTATACATCCAGCCGGACAGCTCGCCGCAGTCAAACTCATAGAGGTTGTTAATCCCCTCAATATAAGCGGAGTTATACATGGGGGTGTCCTCGAACTCCATGTGGATGCCAGCCTTCCGCATCTCGCGCTGGAGCACATTGAACACACTCTCCCCCTCGTAGAACGTAACAGTCGTCGTAGGGAATATGACTCCGTCTTCCGGTACCAGCTCCACCTTCTCTGGATCCAGCCAGTCCATGTTGTCCAGAATGGTGTCACAGCGGACAGAGAGCGTACAGGTATGGGTCACATCGGAGAACTCCACATCCTGCGGCTCCACCGGCAGAGGCTTTCCTTCCGGCACTGGATCCGTAAGATACTTGTCCTTTCCAGTCTCCGGATTGATCTCCATGCCGTTGGCCTCTGAGTACTCCTTGTCGCCCTTTTCCACACCGGCGGAGGAGCCGCCCGCCAGCTCGGCCGCGGCCTCCACCTTCTCCCGGGCAGTCATGCCGCCCTCCGCACCGCCCGGGCGGGCATCCAGCCCACCGGGTGTTGGGGATGGCGCAAGGGCATCAGTCTCCTGGGGGGTCTCGGACGGCACCGGACTACCGCTCACCGTCGGCGGGGGGCTTTCCGCCTCCCCGCCAGGTGTCACGATAGGCGCTATGGATTCCTCCGGACCGGAGGCGGGCGGCGCGGCCTCCAGCACTGCGCTGCTCTCCTGCTCCTGCACCGTCCAGCCCTGAAGACCTGGCGCGTTGCCGCCATACCAGAACGCCCCTGCCAGGACCGCGATCACGGCCACAGCGGCAATGATTTTCCCTTTTGTCAGCTTCATTCGGCCGCCTCACTGTCTTCCCACGGCGTGTACAGGCAGTAGGCCGGGCACAGGTCGCCCATATAGATCCACACGTTCTCTCCCATGTCGACGGGCTCGGAGAATGTCAGATTGGGGATCATCAGCTTGAGAGTGGTGCGCTTACGGCCCTTGATATTTTCCCCTTCAGGTGAGGGCTCCTTCCGGAACGCCTCCACCCGCTGGGCCAGGTCGTTGATGCCCAGCTCCCGGGAGAGCTTTGGAAGTATCTCCTCCTCCTTAAAGTAAGCCACATGATCCGGATTCTTGAACCAAGCTACGTTCATCATACTGTTTCGTCCCCTTTCTGTAATCGTCAGAGCAGCTCAGCGCTACTCAGAAGGTTGAAAAGCATCTGAGCAACCTCTGCTCGGGTCACAGCGTCCTGGGGCCGGACGTTCAACTCCGTTTGGCTCAGGATCCCCTCCTGGTAGCAGAAGGCCAGCCGGGCCCTGGCCCACTCCGCGGAGCTCATATAGTCCGGGAACTGCGCCAGCATATTCCGCACAGCTGCGGTATCCATCTCCGTCTCGAGTCCGCACAGCTCCGCCGCGCGGGACACCATGACGGCCGCCTCCTGCCGGGTGATAGTCCCGTCCGGGCTGAACCGGCCCTCGCCCACGCCGTTGATAAGGCCGTATGTGCTGGCCGCGCCCACATAGGGGGAATACCAGGCAGTGGAGGCCACGTCCACGAAGGCGCCGGTGTCCGCTGGTGTCAGCCCCAGGGCCCGTACCACGATGGTTGCAAACTCTGCCCGGGTCATGCTTCCATCCGGGTCAAAATTTCCGTCGGACTTGCCGTCAATGATGCCTCGGGCGGCCAAGGCCTCGATGGCGGTGATCTGGTCACTGAAGGCGATGTCCGGGAAGGTCTTGCCCGGTGACGTGATAGGCTGGGCGGTCACGGCGGGATCCTTGCCCTCCAAGCCCTGTCCCTGCCCGCTCATCTCTGTCTCCACGGCGTCGGGGATGGAGAGGGCGTCGGACATGCGGTAGAGGCTGCTGCGCCCCTCCGCCGCCCGCTGGGCGGCCACCAGGCCGTAGAAGCCCTGCTCCGTCGCCATCTGGTTGGACCCGGAGCCGGACTGGGTGTGCAGGAAGCCCTCCCCCTGCCGGTAGAAGGTCATCAAATTGTCCAGCATGGTGTTTCCGTTCTTTACAAACCGAGGATCATCCAGTTCAATGCCCAGCTCACACAGAGCCACGATCATCTGCACACAACTCTCGGAGTTAGCCGTCCCCCAGGACGCAAAACCGCCATCGTCGCTCTGCTGTTCCGACATGCACGTCAGTGCTTCCTTAGTAGCCCGCGCTACCTCCGGCTGATCTTGATACTTGGCCAGTGCCTGCAGAGCCATACCGGTGATGTCTGGATCGGATATTCCATCGCCAGAACTGGCTGCCTCTGTTCCTCCGAACAGGCTCCACCCTCCATCGGGCAGCTGGCACTCCAAAATGCGGTCGATATACATTTGACGGGTCGCCTGTACATTTGCCTCCGGGTTCTCCGGCATGGGATAGCCTGCGCTATCCAGTGCAATCAACGCCCAAATTGGGCCGTTAAGCCCCTGCCAAATCGTTTTTTCGTAGTCGCCCAGCGGTTTGGTCAGGTCATATCCAGCCACATTTCTGGCATCTTTCCCGATTGAGCTGAGAGCAACTATCACACGGGAATACTCCGTATATTTCTTATCGTGCAGCTTGCCGTCGCAGGCCGTTACATAGGCCTCCACAGTGGCATAGTAGTCCTGATAATAGCTGTCCGGTACATCGTACCCACTTCGGGCCAGCCCCAGCACAGCCCATTCACCGCCGATAGACCCTACCTGCGGGTTCTGTACGGTGCGGTACATATATTCTGCGGTATCCTGCACCGCCTCGTTCAAGGTCTCTTTGGATACGGCCGCCTGCGCTCCCGTCAACATACCCGTGGTCAGGGACAGGGCAAGCACAAATGCGAATCCACGCTGTTTCCATTTCTTCATATGACCGCGTCTCCTCCTGTTTTTCTTTCGGAAGGCCCTGCAGGTTCCCTCCAGGCACTGAGCCAATAGCTCCACAAATGCTTCATGGCCAGCTTGCTAAGGACAGGTATGCCCATCAGCTCCATGGCCCTTTTATTGGTACATCGCTTTTTTTGAAACAGCTTCTTAAGCTCTGGTGTGATTTCTTCTTCTCCCGGCGGCCGCCAGCTTTCTTTGACAGACTTGCACATGCGTTCTACCAGTTCTGACTCCCGCTCCGTCAAGGGAGAACCAATCCGTTCGCAATACGCCCTGAATCTGTCTGCGGACACCCGCTCCGGCCAGTCTGGCGGCCACCGCTTTTGCTCTTCCAGCCTTTTTCGAAATCCTTTGGCTGCCCAGCACGCTTTATTGGTACTTCCAAAGCGCCGTTTCAAATAAACCTGACGTATTAGGCTGAGCTGATACAGCCGTGGCTTATGGCCTGGATGATCCATTGTCCCAACCACGGCCTCCAAAAGCGCCTCATCCGTATAGCTCTCATAAATCTGCCGGCCGATATTCCCTTCGGGATTAAATACCCGCCAGATGTCCGGATCCACCGTTTGTCTTGAACTTTCTTGTTCTTCCCGGCTTTCCACGTCCAGTTCTGAGAGCCACTGGCGGTATCCCCGCAGCTCTTTTTCCGTCAGCTTTTGCTCTTTGAGCATGATACCGCTCACCTCAACAAGTAAAAGGCACGCCCTCCCCTTGGGTGAGCGTGCCTTACATTTGTATATCCCACCCATTTCTTCACAATCAGGTCTTGCCGACTAGACGGCGGGGGCAGGCCCGTACCGGTTTTCCGGAGTTTCACCTGACTGCATCTCTGTTTAATTGTGGGCTGGGCCGCCCGGCAGACCAAATTCGGTCTGCCGGGCTCCTGCTCAAGTAAGAAGGTGCTCCCTCCATCCTTACTGGGTGGATAGGGGGAGCACCCATGCGGCTCGGCCTGGGTTTACAGACCGGAGCCGAACGGGGGTTTCATAGTTTCTTCCGGCATCTCAGGCGTTCTTTGCCTTACTCTCCAGAAGGCGCATCAAAATGGTGGCAACCTCAGCGCGGCTGGCCTGGCCCTGCGGGTCTAAACACTTTCCATCCTTTCCGGTAATCAGCTTCTCCGCATAGGCCCACTCCATAGCCCGGGTTGCCCAAGCGGAGGTATCCGTACCGTCGGCAAAATCCTGCAGATTGGCCGTTTTGCTTACATCCCAGCCCTTGAGCTTCGCATAGCGATACAGGATGGAGGCAATCTGCTCACGGGTCACGCTGCCCTCCGGGTCAAAGCCCGCACCTGTGCCGCTGACGATATCAGTCTGGCTGGCCCAATCCACAGCCTCGGTGTACCACGCATCCGGCTTCACATCCGGGAAACCGGATGTGCCAGCCGCCGCAGGCTCGCCCTCCAGACGCCACAGCGCCGTAACCAGCATGGCGCGGGTCATGGTGCCGTTGGGAGAGAAGGTGGTGGCGCTGGTGCCGTTAAAGAGCTCGTTGGTATAGGCATAGGCCACTGCGTCGTAGAACCAGTCTCCCTCACGCACGTCTGTGAAGGGGAGCTGCACCGGCTGTTCCGGCGGTACTGCAACAAAGGTGCCCAATTGGGTCGTGCTGACCTTTACCCAAAGCCCGCCGTTCCGGCTCAGGCAGACGCCAGCCAACTTCTCTACCGCGCCGCCTCCGCTGATCTGGTATACGGTGCAGGCCTGGCCCGCCTGGAATGCACCGGCATTCACGGGCAGAAGCAGGGTAATGGACCGGCCGCCAAAGCTGGTGATGGACTTGTTGCCGGAGGTAAGGGACACCTCCACCACAGAGGCACCGCTCATCTGCTCTTCCGTAACGTCCGCCCTGCCGTTCAGCAGAGCCTCTGCCTGGGAGATGGTGCGCCGTGCCATATTGACGGTCAGATCCTGCCCGCCTGCCCCACTCAGGATTCTGGCAAGGGTGAGATTTGGCATGGACAGCTCGCCCAGCGGCGTCCGTACAGCCAGATCCGCGTTCGTCTCGTCAAGGGCGTTGTCCAGGGTGCATCGGGGCAATTCCACAGAGATAGCGGACGCCTGTTCCGCCCCCGTCGGGACGATGACCAGCACGCTGGCCTCGGCCTCGAGAGCCTCGTCCAGGAGCTTGTTGAGATCCGCCGCAGTCACTGCCGCAGAAGCGTTTCCGCTATTATCCACAGACGCTTTGGGCTCCAGGACAACTTCAACGCCGTCCTGCTCTGGCAGTGTCAGGCTACCGTCAATGACAGGCAGCTCATTCTGCCCGACCGCACCGGACTCTATCAGCCACAGCCGCAGGGCCTCATACCGCCCTGCGTCCTCTGCTGTAATGTACTCCCGCTGCTTGCTGTTCAGCTTCTCATATGCGTCTGCGGCTTTCCGCACCTGACGGATCAGGCTACTGGTCGGGACTTTGTTCTTGTTAACCGCCGGCAGCTCCTTTAGGAGCTTTTTGGCTGCGTCGATCTTCTCATAGAACTCGATTTTCTCCTCGGCGGCCTCCAGCTTATTCAAGAGGGTCTGGCTGATCTCAGCCTTCGCCTTTTGGGTCAGCGCGTCATAGGCCGCCCGCGCCGCCGACACCTTAGATGCCTGGGTCTTGTAGTTGGCATAGGTAATCTCCGGCACTGCCTTGATCATCCCAATGACCGCTTCCGCGCTGTTGCCGTTCACCACGGTAATGGTATACTTGGTACCCTCGTAGTCAATGGCCTCCGTGCTCTGGTTGTTCATAGAAGGCCACGATGGGTCGCCTACGCCGATGTAAAGGATGTCGCCGGGCTTGACTGTGATGCTCTCCGTGCGCTTGTAGAAGGCAGAGTCGCGGTTGTAGCGGTTCAGGAAGGTCTTAACCATGTAGTTCTTGTTGACCGCGGTGGGCGTCACGGTGACCCGCGCACTGTTCCCGGTAATGCTCAGGGTATACTCCAAGGTATCGCCGTCAAAACGGGGGGCGAGGGTCCCGCCGCTAATGTGCAGGTCCTCCAGACTAGTGTCCGAATTGCCCCAGAGACTCCCCACATCTTCGCCCAGGTTCTGGGTGAAAACGATGTTCAGGTAGTCGCCGTCTGCCAGCTCGTAGGTGCCGCGGCCTCCGACCCGGAAGGACTGGAAACCTTCGTTGACAAACCAGTCGTTGAGGGTGCCCATCCAGCCGGCACCCCGGGAACCGTCGAACTCGGCCAAGCTGGGCTCGCTGTTGTCCCGCCGGCCATTTCCATTTTTATCCATATAGATGCCGGACAGGTAGGTGATATCATAGCCTCCGGTATCGCTGGCCCCGGTACCCCACCAGGAGTAGCCGTCCAGGGCCAGGGCCTTGAGTACGATGGTCATCATGGTGTCCTCGGCGCACAAGTCATACCAGCCAGACGCCAGGGTGCCGGTGAAGTCTCCGCCCCAGTAGGTGTTATTCTCAATGCTGATATACACCTCGCCTACCACGGGGCCAAAGTCCGGGATCTCCGTGCCACGCTGGAAGGTGGCGCGGATGCTGTGGCTCGCATCCACATCGTAGAAGGTATAGGAAGCGCTTCCGTCCGAACGGATGTACAGCTCGTCCAGATCGACCGTCTTTCCGTCTACGCGCAGAGTGGCGATCTCGTAACCGTTGTCCGGCGTGATGTGGAAGATCTGATCTTCGCCGGCATCCACTTCGACAGAGCCAAACGGATCAATATCTCCATTGCCGCCAGCCGTCGCCGTGATGGTAAAGGTCTGCGCTGTGGTCTCTGCCAGGACGATGAAGGTGCTCAGGTGGTTCACGCTGATGCTGACCACCCGGCCACTGTCAGAAACGCGGCATGTGCCGGTAAGAATCTCATGGCTACCGTTATCGCTGATAACCAGCACTTTGTACTCTCTACTCAGGGTAAAGCTGTTGTCCACGGGGATGGTGAGGGTAAGGTCGTGACCACCGAAAGAGGTAAGTTCTGTGCTGCCCACCCTGACCGACACTTCCACCGCCACGCTACCGGCGAGGTTCGTCCCATCGGGAACTATGTCCTCCATTGCGCTGTGACTCTTCTCCTCCACATGGATGGACAGCTTCTCCCCGTCAGTCTCTTTTTGGGCAATGGAGCCCAGGACATTTGCGGGGAGGGTGACGGTTCCCCTGGACGTCTGGATCTCCACACCGGCATTGGCCTCCGAGATGGTCTGGGCCGCGCCCGCGGGCAGTTCCACGCTGACCGAGGAAATGCTGCTGCTGTCCGCCGTGGGAATGATGGTGATGGTATCCGCCGCTGATGCAGTCACCGCTTCTACCGCTTTCTGCACCGCCGCTTCGTCGATGACCGCGGTCTGAGTATTGCCATTTATTGTCACCTCCTGCACGATCACAGGGGAGGGCTTCTCAAAGGTGACGGATATGGCGTGGTCCTCGGTGACGTTCTCAAAGGTGTAGGTGTAGGATTTGCTGTCCGCGCTGGTGACCAGGGCGTTGGCGGCTGTGGTCGGGGCGGCAGATTCCGCCTCCGTCCGCTCCGCGCCGCAGTCCGGGCACACATAGACGGAAATTGTCTCCGTGGAGGCCGCCGCGTCCAGCTCCCAGCTGTGGGGGGCCAGAGAGGACAGCTCCTCCAGGCCGCAGGCGGCGCATACGTTCCAGTGCACCCCGCTGCTGTGGGCTGTCTCTGTGAAGGCGTGCTGTGCGTAATCGCCATAGGACTGGCCGCAGAGGTCGCAGCTCGCCAGGGCCGTGCAGGTGGCTGTGCCGCCGCTGTGGCTGCACGCCGCCGTGCCGCCCGTCTCCGGGCTGTAGCCGCACACCTGGCAGGCGCTCCCCTCTGCATGGGGCTCCGCTGTCCCGTCCGTCTGGGGCAGACCGGCGCCCACGCTCATCAGGAGCATCGGGTGGATTCCCACAACACTGACCAGTTCCCCGCCCGTGCTGCCGGGGTTTATATCCGGCTGGCTCTCATCACTGGCCGGGGCTTCGGCGGATTCCGGAATTTTGGTCTGCTCCTCTGCCGGGGGCTCGTTTTCGTTGGCAGAGTCTTCTCCGGTTTCCTCTCCGGGGGCAGGTACTTCAGGATCGGATTCTCCTTCTGGAGGAATTGTGTCGGGATCTTGCCCCTCGGTCTCCTCCGGCTGTTGTCCGTCGGCATCGGGCATCTCCGGTTCGGCCCCGGGCGCTTCGGTTTCCTCGCCGGTAGTGGGTTTCTGAGTGGCGCCTCCCTGCTCCGGGAACTCCAGCTCCGGTGGAGCGGGCTCCTCCGTCTGCTCGAACACATGGGGTTCTGCGCTACTTTTGGCGCCGCAGATCTGGCACACCTGCCAATGGCTCGTCTCGTCCATCTGCCACGCGCCGCCGTACTGATGCGGAACCGTTCTGGTTTCCGCGCCCTGCTCCAGCACTTCGCCGCAGGCACCGCAGATCGTATCTCCAGTGTATCCAGGCTCTGTGCAGGTGGCCGCTCGCTGGCCGATGACGACGTTCTCACCCACATGGATGCCGTCGGCGCAGGCCTCCGGCTCCACGTCCTCAACGGGAACTGTGGGTAGCTGGTATTCGGGCGGTTCTAGTTTCTGCGCCACGGTTGCACCGCCGGCCCAGACGGATTTCCCGTCCACGAGGATGTCCTCAATCTGGTAGCCCTCGTTTGGCGTGACGGTAAAGGACTGCTTCGCCCCATCCGGCACCGTGACATCACCGACGGGAGAGATGGTGCCACCGGCATCTGCCGAGGCGTGGATGGTGTGGTCGGTATCAGTACCGTCCGTCGGACCGTCAAACACGTCGCTCATGTCATAGAGGGGTTTCTTGTTGTTCTTGTAGCGGTCGTAAGCCACCAGGGCATAGGCTGCCTGCTCGGTGGACATTTGGTCGATGGGACCATCAGAGGTGTGGCTGAATCCGCCATCCGTCTTCCGGTAGCCCAGCAGGTCCGCCAGAACGCTGATGCTGCCCTTGGCAAAGCTCCCCGCATCCTTCTTGAGCGCAGCTAGGGCCACAATGACCTGCGCGCTGGACTCCGAACTGCCGTATCCGCCGGTGCTGTTCTGCGAGGTGGACAGGAAATCCAAAGCTTTTTTTACAGCGCTCTGCAGATCTTCATGGCTGTGCGCTGTGCCCAGACGGTTGAACTCACCTGCGTCGAGATAGTAGGGTGCAAGCGCCTGGAGTGCCATGGCGCAGACGTCCACGCCGCCCAGTTGGCTTCCGGAGCCGTCATTCTCCTGGTCCGGGTTATAGATGGGCCAGTTGCCGTTGGACTGCTGCTTGTCAATCAGCAGGTCAATCCATGCGGCCCGGGCCGTGTTGCCCGCTTCATCCCGGTAATAATCGCCGGAATTCAAGGCAATGAGAGCCCAGATGGTGCCGTTGTTGCCCTGCTCAGAGACCTGATAGGTGTAGCTGCTGCCTTCGGCGGCCTCGTCCAGCAACGGCTTCACCAGATTGTAGGTTTTACCGTCACTGACCTGGAACTGTGTGGCGTCCATGCCCAAAGCGGTTAGGGTTACTACGACACGGGCGTACTCTGTGTGCATGGTTCCATTCTTGGAGGTGTCCAGTATGCCGTCATGGGTCTCCACATAATCCGCCAGGTTGGCCAGATATGCCGCCCGGACGTCTTCGGACAGGGTGCCGGCCCGGGCCTGGGCCAGGACGGCCCACTCGCCTTTTGTGGAGCCGACAATCGGATTTTTGACGTTCTGCTCCAAATATTCCAGAACGCCGTTCATGACCTCCCGGTAGCCGGAGGTGTCCTGTCCGCCGCCCTGGAGGATCTCCAGCGCGGCCTCGGCAGCCTCCAACACGTTCAGGTTGGACACCATGTCCTTGCCGCTGAACTTGCCGGCATAGTCCGTGTACGCCTGCCGGGCAGCGGTGATGGCCGCCTCGCTCTCCAGCGTAACCGTGCCGATTCCGGCGATCCGTTCTACCACAGGCAGGGCGGCCTCCGCATTGAGGAGGGTGTTGTAGGAATCCGGCGCGGTTGCAACCAGGGCTTTTTGCGCATCCGTCAGGTTCTCATATGCCGTCCTGGCGGCTACAATGGCATCCTTGCTCCCGGCGCTGACTTTTTCCCCAATCGCTTCCACCAGATCGTTAAACGCCTGTACTGCGGCCACGTCGTCCGGCGATATGCTCCCGCCCAGGGCCTCCACCGCCTCGTTGAGACGGGCGACCTCCGCTGCCTTCAGATAAAGTTGGCCGCTGATACCCAATGCCTCGTAAGCCGTTTTTGCAGCTTCAACTTTTGAACGGTGCGCCTCAGGATTCTCCGTAATTTCTACGGCAGTGGGAAGGTCGGCGATCTGAGTTTTTACGCTGTCAATAGCCGCAAAGAACTGGATCTGCTCCGCCGCTGCTGTCAGTTTAGCAGCAGAAACCTGTGATTTGTCCGGCAGTGCATTATAATCCGCTTGTAGCGCACTGACCGTCTGTTGGAAGCTTTTATAGTTGCTATATGTGATTTCTGACTTATCCGGCAGGTCGTCGATCCTGGCCTGGATTCCCTTCGCTCCGCTCTCGCAGACCTGGATGGTGTACCAGGTGCCGGTATAGCGGAGCGTGTTGCCGGACTGGTTGTTCATGGACGGCCACTTGTATTCGCCCACACCGATGTAAATGGTGTCTCCTGGCTGGACCGGTAGATTTTCACCACGGCGATAGTACTCCACATTGTTGGCCGTGGTTTTGTTATTGATAAATGTCTTGACCAGGAAATTTTTGTTTGCCGCTGTAGGTGTGACCGACACATCTCCGCCGTCCAGGGTCAGGGCATAACTGGTGGTCTCCCCGTCGAAGGATGGCGACAGCGTACCGCCGGTGACCTCTAGTTCCTTGAGGCTGGTGTCTCCGTTGCCCCAGGTTCCGCCCAGATCGTCTCCGTACCCGTCCATCGTGAACATCACGCGGATCTCGTCTCCGTCAACCAGGCGGTAATCGCGATCCGTATTTGAAACAGCATAGGAAGAAAATCCGTAGTTGGTGAACCAATCGTTGAGCACGCCCATCCAGCCGGAACTCACACTGCCGTCAAATGCCGCAAGTTTGGCTTCGCCATTGTCCCACTGCCCATTCTGATTTACATCTTTATAGATGTTTTCGATGTAAGTGACGCTCGTGTCATTCCCGTTGTTCCAACCATAACCGTTCTCGGACAGGGCTTCCAACACAGCAGTCATCATAGTGGTATCACTGTAAAGCTCGACCTCCGCCTCTACAAAGGCGCCGCCATTTTGATAGAAAGAGCCGTCCGCGTAAGTGGTGTTCTCAACGGTCACATGCACACTGCCGAACTCTCCGCTGGAAACGCGCGTCTCAACGGCTTTCATCGCATTGAGGGCATCGCTCAAGGCTGTTTCTATTGCTTCGGCGTTCTCCGCCGCATTGATCTTGGACACGCCCTCGTCATACGCAGATGTCAGTGTCTTCCAGTTTGTATCGCTGTAATCAGACCGCTTATAGCCATTGAACGCCTCTGACAGTTGATCCAGCGCACTGCTGCGCAGACTTTCCACCGATGTTTTGCCTCGGATATAAAATGTGATCGTCACATCGTTCCTCGGCATGAACGCTGATGTGGAGTCAGCGAAGTAGAAAGGGGCAACCCCTTCCCAACCCTTGTTGTATCCGCCTTTCGGATCGGTTGGGGGCCTATCCAGCCTCAATTCGCTCAGTGTCGCCCCCGTGGACTCCACACGATAGATCTCATAGTCCAGTTCATTCAATGCAGTGCCGGTTTCCGTACGGATATATACCCACCACTCATCATTGGGCGAGAGTTCAATGACGTTCGCATATCGAAAGCCTTTGTTTTTAAGGGCCAAAAAGCTCTTGAATGGGTCACTGGATCCCTCCTGCCCAATGAACTCAAAGGTCAGCGTAAAGGTCTTTTCCGGCAGGTTGCTTCCGTCCTCACCATAGGCTTCTACCAGAGCCTCCCACTGTGCCTGTTCCTGGCCGGTGAGCTGTGATTTCTGGTAGCCGGTCATTCCGGCATAGTGGGAACTCGCCTCCTGCATGGTGGAGATGTCGCTCTGCAGGAAGAGTCCCTCCCCGATCTGTGCCACTGTTGGGAGCTTCGCCAGGTATTTCCGCATGGCAGAGACAGATTCCTCATTGGATTTCTCCGCGTTCTCCACCAGGCTCTCGATTTGGGTCAGCGCATTTGAGAGCGCGTCTTCGGCCGCTTTAAGGCTTGTCGCGTCCTCGATGGCCTGCACTCCCGCATCATGGGCCGCCTGGACCTGGGCGTAGACGGCTTCTCCCAACTCAGTGGCGTTGCATCCGGCCAGCGCCGCAGCCAGAAGGCTCTTGCGCGCCTCCTTCGCCGCCGCAAGTTCTTCCTCATTCAGAGGGGTGACCGTCACTGTGGTCCGGGCGGGCGCGTTCAGCGATGCGTACTGGTGCTGGGCGCCGCTGGCCGTCTGGTCAAATATCACGGATTCCGGATTCGCCGCAACCAGCACATATTGGCCCGCCTCATTGAGATGCGTGGTCACCGTCCCGCTTGCGTCGGTGATCCCCTCCAGAAGCTGGTACTCCCCGGACGGCGCTCCGCTCTCATCCAGCTTCACTGCCAGCAGGCGGGCGCCGTTGAACGGCGCAGAGCGGCCGTCGTAGCTTCCCACCCAGCCTCCAGTTCGGGTCACCTTCAGCGTAAGCGCCTCGCCCTCTGCCACGGTCTCCGCATGGTCTTCAAACGACAGCAGGCCCCAGAAGTCTGTCGTATTGGCATATGCCGTTACGCCCATGGCGCTGTATTCCCTGTCCATGGGTGCGGGGGCGAACAGGATCACGACCTCATCGCCGTCCCGGAGCTTTATGTCGCTCCACTCCGTTCGATCCACAGTTACTCCGCTCAGCAGGGTCGGATTTAATCCCGCATCCCGGAGCTGAACGCCGTTGATGAAGATTGCAATCGTGGTTTGGCGGTTTGACGTGGGCGAGGTATTGTTTTTTACCTGCAGCTGGAGACCGGCTGACTCTATCAATCCGGCAACGGTGCGGTTCCCACCGCTCAGAGCGATAGCAGGGCTCTCATAGACGCCCTCTTCGGGCGCAAGTCCCAGCTCCGCTCCGTCCGGGCTGGTGAGGTCGTAGGCAACCTGGCTGTCGGCCACGCAGAGGGAGACAGAAATTGTTTCCTTCGCGCTCTCCAGCCCCTCGTAGTAGGCCGACCACAGCGCCGCCGCATGTCTCTGATATCCATTCAGGACAGAAGCGGACACCGACGTCCCTACCAGACCGTGCTGCTGATAGTAGGATTGGGCTTCCTGGTAGGCCGTCTGGAACGCGGTAAAGCTCTCCTCTGTATAGCCGCTCTCATGTTCCAAAGCGCCCGCGAACTGAGCGAGCATACCGGCAAGCGACCGCTGATAGATCGACGCGCTGGTCACCTCATCGCCGCCGTTGTAAACAGCGTCCAGATCGCCGGCGGCAGCCAGCAGCTCCTCCGCGTACTGCTCCACAGTGTCCTGATGCTCAGCCTTGTTCTCCGTTGTGGGGTTCCCATCCTGGTCATAGAGGGAAGCGAGGTAAGCTTTGCCCTTCTCATAGACTGTCTTATACGCAGTCCAGGTCTCCGGCGTATAGTCCTCCTGCCGGTACCCTCGGCTTTCCACCTCCTGGATGGCTTCATACAGGACAGTGGCGTTGACCTGGTTAGCAGGGATCAGGTTGGCGATGGCCGCATTCAATGAAGCTGTGGCACCATTCACATCCTCCTGTGTTGCAGTTATATTATCTAAAATCTCCTTTGCTGTTTTTAGTGCCGTCTGAAAGTCCTGCCAAAAGCCGTCACTGCTCGTTGTCTTCCCGTTGTAATAATCCTCAGCCTGATAGTAATCACTACTACTTATTAAGCCAGCCCCAGCAATGACACGTTGAAGCTCATCTTTATTTGCTCCTTCGACTTCTTGCGATGCCTCTGGCCATTCCAAAATAAGGACACCAATTATGGTATTAATTTTACCCCGTTTAACAGTATATAGGTAGTATCCAAGCTTGTCTGTGTCTGTTCTTAGTCCATCTAAAATTTCTTCAGACAGATTGGATGAAATACTGCTTTGATAAAGGGCCTCACCTTTCGAGTAATTTTCCGAATCAGGTGCCACGTTAATCAAGTTTGTCGCACCTATAGCTGCTGGTTTCTTACCCATAACTGGCACGACAGTCGTAATTGCGCAGCTTGACGCATCCGAAAACTCAATCGCATTATATTGTACAGTATCTACTACAAGGCGGTATAAATTATAATCATTTCCTTCAATTGTTATAGTTCCAATTTGCTCCAAAGCATCTGGGTCCGATACGGTCATGGTCTCGGCGGCAAAAGCAGTTGTCGGTAAAAACCCAAGCAGGATTGTCAAAATCAAAATAAATGAGATGAGCGAGCGTCCAAAAGGACGCTCGCTCACTTTTCCTATTTTATCCATATCCATTTTTTATTGGCAAATCAGCACAGTAATATACGGGGCCTCTTCTCCGGTCTGCGTGATGATCTGTAACATGTCTCCGGCTGCCATTGTAAACACATGCCCATCCGCAGCATCGCTAATCGTCTCGCCATTGAGCAACACACGCTCCATATCGGAGTACAGACGGTACTCGCCAGCGGCCACTACCTGGCTCCCCCCGTTGCTCGTATTCACCTCGTTCTCTTCTGTCGCTGCATCGGCAATAAACAGATCCTCCGTGATGCTGGCAGAGCCGCTCCCTGTCACCGCGTAGATGCCGCAAACCTCAGCGGAGGTCTCACCGAAGATACCGGGTGTGGGGATGGTGGTGTTATCCGTGCTGCTCATCAGTGCGGATGTATATACCCGGATATAACCGATCCTTATAAGCCCCGCAGGTGTGCCGTCCGGCTTTACCGCCCACGCAATGTCGAAGCCATCCCCACCCTGCGTGGTGGCCGCGGCGGTGTAGGGATTGATCGCCGTACCATAATTGCCGCCATTCACATGGATATCCGCATAGCCAAACTGATAGTCCGCGGTGGTATCCGTGTCCTTTACCAGTGTAACGCCGGTATAAGTCACGCTGGCGCCGTTAAAGGCGGAAGCGCCGACGGTCTGATCGCTGGAGACGGCGGACGTCTTCCACACGCCGCCGTAGTTCGCCGTGGTGGGGAACCACGCAGCGGCGCCAGCCTTGAACGTCCCGGTGAGTGGGAAGGAAACGCCGGGATTGCGCCCGTTCGGATCCGTGATGCTGTACTGAATATCGCTCCCGCTCAGGGTATAGGTGATGTTCACATCGCGAAGCGTATTGGGGTCATAGTACAAACTTCCGGCCAGCTCATACCAGGTCTTTCCATCTTCGGAGACCTGGACAGAGGCCGCCTCAGGGTTGCCGTTGAAGGCGTTGCCGTAGACGATAAAGTCCACGCCATAGGGATTGCTCGCGTCATCTTCAATATAGGCCTGGTTCCCTTCGCTGTCCCGCAGGGCATACTGGACGTAGCCGCCGCCGGCACCCAAGGAGACGCCGGTAGAAGAGAACCCGCCTAGAACCTTGGGGGTGCTGCCGGCCGTCGTGCTGCCGTCGGTATAAGGGCTGCCCCACATCGTGCCCCGGGCATACTGGCCCAGCGGCAGATACCCCTGCAAGACTCCGGTGATGGCGCCGCCGGCCATCTGTCCCTCCGGCGCAGCAAAGGTCAGCGTGTAGACGTTGTTGCTCTGGGCCGCATTCGCCAGCCTAATCACAATGCTGCCCCCGCTGTTGTTGGTCACCAAATACTTGGTGCCGCCCTCCGTTTCCTCCACAGGCGCAGACAGGGTGCCGCCAGTAACGGTGATTCCGTTCTCCTCGGCGCTGTCTACATAGAGGTAGAAGCTGGAGGGATAGTAGCCGTCTTCACTCGACACGATATCTCCTGTGTGATAAGCTTCGGAATCTACGGTTTCACTATCCCATACCACCGACAAAGGGCCTGCAGTATCAACGCTGATGCGGTCATGGTCATTGTCCATTACCGCTCCCGCACTGACCGTCAGCAAGCTGAATGCCATAGCCAGGGTCAGCAGCATCGCTGTAAATTTTCTGGTTTTCATACGTAAACCTCCTTCAAGTCTCTCCGTTGGATCGTTTCCCTTGTACTCCTGTTTACAACTCTTTTTGACTCTCACCGCCTCCTTCCGCTGAGAAGTCGCATTTTAATCAACCGTCAATGCGGCCGCCGCCGCGCTCCCGGAAAAAGCGCAGGGGCCGCCGCACCGATTGTCCCGTTCCCGCTGATCCTCTCCGCCCAAACACCAATACTGTTCCTGTGCAGTTGCCGCCCCGCATTGCTCCACGTCTCTCCGCTGTTGGTGGCTCGGCCGGCCTTGCCGACGTCCTGGCCTACTCCGCTCACGGAATATCGCTTTTGGTACTGGGTTATTCAATTGTCAGCCGCGTACCGGCCATATGCGACAGGCGATAGCCCGCTGAATGCTCAAAGAGAGATCGTCATAGGGGTTTCCCTATGACGGAAGAAGGGGATCCCCTTCTTCCTCCGGATTGCTCGCTGCTGTTCTGTTGCTCTGTGCACTCCCGCTCTCCGCCTGGCAACGGAACTCCTCCTTGAAAATCTGCCGCTTGGAGGTGGGCTTCTGCTTCTTCGGCGAGGGCAGTCCTGCTGACGTGATCACATTCTGCCAGCCGCCAAAGCGCGCCGCCTCGCTCCGGACATAATCCAGCAGCGCTTCGTCGCTGGCGTCACCATGCGCCTGGGCAAACTGGACGTTTCGCTGACGAAGCGCCTCCTTGGTCCGCCCAATGAGCTTTCTGCTGAGCTGCTGGTTGCCGATGAAATGCTTACCGTTCACAAAACAGCCTCCTGACTTGTGGCACAATCCGGCTACCCCGCAAACCTCTTGGGGCAATCGAAACAAAAAGACGGACGCATACCGATACGTCCGTCTTTCTCCCGAGCTTGCGAATAAAAAACGGACGCAAAATATGCGTCCGCTTCTGCTCCCATTTCGGGTAGAAGGGGCCACTTATTCAGTGCCCTCCTCACATTTGGCATTTATCTCAGAGCAACCCCAATGAATTGGGGGTAAGCTCCTAGTAGGTCTTCTGACTAATGTGTCCCGACGGGCTTAAAGCCCGCCTGCGCATATCCGCCGCCTTCCCAGCTAAGCCATTACGACCGCCAGTGACCTGCTTTCGCAGAAAACAGATATACTCCACAATCACAGCTATTGAATTGCACGTCCCCGTAGCTTTCGCCACGGCTCCTGCTGCAAAACATGTCCAGGAATTTCACCTGATTCCCTTGTTCAGAAACAAGGATGCGTGTCCGCTCCCTGACGGGAGTCGGGTCGCGCATTTGCCACAAAAGCCGGATTCATATTAAATTTTACAGGAAGGTGCATGCCACTCTGCCCATGCAGAACTCAGAAGCCATCCCCTTCAAAGAACTATCTTTTGTTAAACTTGCACTTTACAAATGGCTTTCTTTTGAGTTCATTATACAACTTTCCGCTTAAAATGCAAGGGGTAAACAGGAAAATTTTTCAAACACTATTTCGCGATCCTGATAATCGCCTTTTCGCCGAGCGCTGCGGTATAATAAAAAGCACATGGCCCACCCCTGCGCCGGGTTCAGGCCATGTGCTTCTCTTGTTCCGGCTGGAAGAACACATAATATTACCCACGATATTATGCGCCCTTTTCTTCCAGCCGATTGCTCCAAAATGACGCGAGACCTGCAGAAGAGTCCCGTGTCCCGTGTGGAGCAGCACGAAATAGGAGGGACAAGTGAATTCGGCAACAAAAAAACTGTATCCTGAAGGATACAGCAACAAATTCCACAGGTTCCTACTGTGGTTGAAACTGCACCCTCCCAGGTCCGGGGAGGCTTTTTTGTGCGTTATACACAGGCAGGTCTTCTGACTCAGACGTTCAAACGCACCTCTCCGTCTTCCCGGAACAAACATCCCAGTGACATAGCAGAGAGGCACTCCGCCAACACAGCAACGGCTTTGTGCGGGATTCTCACCCGGCTTCCCTTTTCACCCACCACAATTGGATGGACACCTGTGTACCAACTATATTCACTTGTTTTTTTATTTTATCAGGGTGCACTCGGAATGTCAAGATGGAACAAAAGAAAGTATGTGTAACAAAATCGTTGGCAAGGGGTGCTGGTACCAAAATTGGAGCCAGTAGAAAGTGTTGTTCAAGGTGAATGGCCTCGGCGTAAACCGGGCCAAGCGCACTCAGCCAGCACAGTCATTCTGTGGTGTGCATCTCGGACAGCGGGAAGAATTTGGTCAGGCAATACTTCGCGGCTGGATGGAGGTCACCAGCAGACAGTAAATGCGGTGGGATATAGATTTCACTCATCTGTTTGTTGGTTTGCTTTGCAGATATGGGAGCCGTTATTGTGTATAGCTTAGAGGGGGCCCCGTGGGCCGTCCAATCCCGCAGAACACGCCGCAGATGGCCGGTGCGGTGCAAGGCGAGCAAAGCCGCAAGGTTGTTGGCCCCGGCCACGCTCCAGCAGGTGCGGTTGTGCTTCATCCGGTTCCCAATAATGGTAAAGATGTTGCTCTCCATGCTCCCACACCGGGCGGGCTGCTGGCCCTCGTTGGGCAGCGGGGGTTTTCTTCCACTCCGTTGGTAGTATGGAATAAGGGATTTCCGGTAGTTGTTGAAGTAGGTAAACAGCTTCCGCCGCTTCTCTTGTTCGTCGGGATCCAGTGTGCTCTCAATAGATGCCTCCACCACAGCAATCGCTTCTTTGACTTTACGTGCATGAAATAGCTCCAGGATGGTTTCCTGGAGGTCTGGGTCATTCACACAGGTACGCACAGCCCGGTTCCGGTGGAACAAATCGAGCTGGTAGGTACATCCAGGCACCATATTCCGTTGCAGCCAGGTTCCGCCGTCGCTGTTAAAGACCCGTCGCTTCACGCAGTCCACAGCATAGAAGTCGGCCACTACACCCTCGGCGTGGCGGCGGAAGTGTTCCGCCTGTTCCATGCTGGCGTATGAAACCTTGTTGGCAAGGCTTCGCCGCCCGCTGGCGTCCTCGTAAATCCCGGAGTAGGCAATAGACACCTTCATCTCTTTGCTGGGGCCGTGTTCCAGCCGGTCTTTCCCTTGCAGAGCAAGGTACACGCCGTCCATCTCCTCATACAGTACCGGCGTTTCATAGGTCCCAGACCCACACTCGGCCTTTGCCGCCGCCGCCAGGCTGTCCACTCGGGCTTGCTCCCAGCTCCCAGCGTTCTGGACAATGCGCCAGACGCTCTCGTGGCTCAGGCTCAGCCCGGTCAGATCGTTGAGTGTGGCGGCTGCCGTCCGGTGACTCACCGCACAGGCCGCTTCCACCGCCATCATACACACAGTATCGCTGAAAGGGCCTACCGTGTCAAGGCCCATGCTCCTGTCCAGCAGGTATACCGTTGCCCTGGGCTGCTCCGCGGCCCCGGACAGCAGGTAGACATGGCGCTGGTACCCCACCTCGCCCATCACTGTTTTGAGCGTGGTGGGCCGGTAGCCCTTGTCCCGGTACATCCCACGGTCCCGCTGCCGAGCGAGCGTCCGATCCGCCTCCTCTATGCACTGGCGCATGATATTGCGGCCGAGGGAGAGAACGGCTTCGTACACCGCTTTCTCCAGTGTGGCGATGTCTACAAACTTCTCGCCCCACTGAAAAATCTGCTTGCCTTGTGTCTCTAACTTTGTTACCATTACCTTGGGACTCCTTTGCAGTAGGTGTTTGTTCTCAACTCACAATTCTACTGACTTTGGAGCCCCAAGGGAAGCGATGTTTTCACCGTTTCCCTTTTTCTTTTGCCTACGATAATTTTACTCTAACAAAAGAAACGTGCGCCATCCGGCTCAAGCCGGACGGCGCATTTTTTATACAGTCTTCCGTGGATCCTGTGCCGGACACTTCAATAAAAACGAATCTAACGTTACTAAAGAGTCTTCTTTAACACTATAATATCGTCCCGCAGATAGTCCAGAAACACTGCCATGGCGGCTGAGACCGCCACATTCTTTTGCAGCAGATATCCGACATGGAGTGAGTCGGAGATCTCCTCTACCGGCATGGCAACAATCTCACCCATCCCGCTGTGGAAGGCATCGGCGTTGCTGTTGGTCAGGTCCGGACCTATGCTGAACGCATCGGTAAACCGAACCAGCGCCACCTTGCTGCACCGGTCGGAGACGTGAACGGTCTTTTCCGCAATCTGATGGAACACAACTTCTTCGGTGTATTCAGAGCGATCCGCCTCCTGGTCATAGGTTACGAAGGGGTATTGGAGCAGTTCGGCCATGCTGACCTTGTCCCGCTTCGCAAGAGGGTGACTTCTACGCAGGAAGGCATACGTTGGCAAGCGTTCTAACTCGGTGAAAGTCACATGGTTTATCTCAAAGGTCTTTTCCAGTGCTGGAATGTACTGGTCGTGCAGGGCCACCACCCCCACATCACTTTTTCCAGCAGCCACGTCACTAATAATGGTATAGGTTGGGCACTCCCGGATGGCGATATCATAGCTGTTCCAGGAGAGCTGCTCCATAAATCTCTGGAATGCCCGGACGGCAAAGGGAAGCCGCTGGGTCGAAACCGCGAACCGTGTAGGCGCATATCTCCGGTGGCGATAACGCCGTTCCAGGGCGCGGCTCTGCTCCACAATTTCGCGGGCATAGCGCAGGAAGTCCTCCCCGTCGGGGGTGGGCTGGATACCGCGGTTACTCCGCAGGAAGAGTTGAGTTCCAAGCTCGGCCTCCAGCTCCTTGATTGCGGAGGACAGGGTGGACTGAGAGATGTAAAGGGCCTTGGCGGCCGCAGAAAACGAACCGTGCTCCGCCACTGCAACCACATATTTTAGATTTTGAAGCGTCACAGAGGTCACCTCCCAATGGGCGTTTAATCCCTCATATAGGAAAAGTTCTCAATCAGTTCCCGGGTATAGGGGTGGGTAGGGGCATTCAGTACGGCCTCTGTCTCCCCTTGTTCCAGCAGCTTTCCCCGGTACATGATGCCAATCCGGCTGCTCGCGTGGCGCAGCAGATCGAGGTCGTGGGAGATGAGAAGATACGATACTCCGGTTCGGAGCTGAACCTGGTGTAGCAGATCCATGATCTGGGCCTGTACCGACACATCCAGCATAGAAGTGGGCTCATCCAGTACAATAAACTCAGGCTGGAGCAGCATGATGCGTGCCAGCACAATGCGCTGGATCTGGCCGCCGCTGACTTGGGAGGCCCGGCGCTCCAGCAGCTCCGGCTGAATGCCATAGGGCTCAATATGGGCGCGAATTATTTCATCCATATCCTGCTTGCCGGGCAGATCGTGGAGCAGAAAGGGCTCCCGCAGACTGTCCAGCACTGTCATCCGCGGATTTAGCGAAGTGTCCGGGTGCTGAAAAAGCATCTGAATGCGCCGGCGGTAGGGGAGCATCTTTCGCTGAGGAATGTACAAGAGGTCCGTCCCGTCATAGAGAACTGTCCCGGAGGAGGCCGGGAGAAGCCGGGTAATCATCCGACCCAAAGTGGATTTGCCACAACCGGACTCCCCCATCAGCCCATAAGTTTGTCCGGGCCCGATGGCGAGGGAAACATCGTCCACCGCCTTGTGGGTGCGTCCGCGAAGGCGGTTGGAGTGAAAACTTTTTGAGAGGTGCTGGACTTCAAGCGTAGCGATGGCAACACACGCTCCCTTCTCCACAGGGGATGGATTTCGGCTCTGTATGCCGGCAACGAGCCTCCGCGTAAGGGCACCGGGGATGGAATACGCAGCCGGAGGGCTGGTCGGTAAAGGCGGGAGAAAAGCCCGCCATAGGCTTCATGCCCAGGTGGGGCAGCGAGGCGATAAGCCCCTGGGTATAGGGGTGCCTAGGGTGCTCAAACAGTTCCCGCGCCGCGTTGGTCTCCAGGACACGGCCGCAGTACATGACAACGATACGCTCGCAGAATTTGCGGGCCAGCAGAAGGTCGTGGGTAATGACGATAAAGCCGACGCGGTACTGGTCCCGTACCATACAGAAGGTGTCGTAAACCTGATTGCGCACCACTGCATCCAGTCCCTTGGTGGGCTCATCTGCGATCAGCCATTGCGGACGTGCAGCCACAGCGATGGCTGTCAGTACACGCTGGCGCATGCCACCGGAGAGCTCGAAGGGGTAGGCACCTGCAATCTGCTTCGGGTCGGAAAAGGCCATCTGCCTGAGAAGCTCCAGCGTGAGTCTCCGGCAGTCTGGGGTACTTTTTCCAGCCAGACGGAAGACCTCCTCGATCTGGCGTCCCACCCGCACGCTGGGATTCAATGAGGTGGCCGGGTTCTGAGCCACCAGAGCAATCTCTCTGCCGCGGACTGTGCACAGCTCCCGCTCGGACAGGGCAGTGAGCTCCCGCTCTCCCAAAAAGATCTGTCCGGTGACAGAGGCGTTGGACTGAAGCAGTCCGAGAATAGACAGGCCCAGCACAGACTTGCCGCTGCCCGTCTCTCCAATGATGCCGGTGACCTGTCGCTCCGAAAATGCGAGGGAGACATGGTTGACGGCGGGAATATCACCCGAACGGGTAGCAAAGCGGACGCAGAGGTCCTTTGTATACAGTTCCATGTGCGTCCTCCCTTTACAGCATGCGGGCCGCGCCGTCATCGTGGTCAAGGCAGTCCCGGAGATAATCAGCAATCAAGTTGATGCTCAGGCAGAACAGAGTCAGGCAGGCCGCAGGGGCCAGTAGAACAAGAAAATCCTTCACATAGTAGAGCTTGGCGTCGTTAATCATGATCCCCCAGTCCGCTGCGGGTGCCCGCAGGCCCAGGCCCAGGTAGCTCATGGCGGCCACGGTGAGCACCGTAGAGCCGATCCGTGTGGCGATTAGAACCAGCAGAGGGAGCAAGATATTGGGCAGGATATGGCGCCGCATGATATAGAAGCTCCCGCCGCCCATGGCCCGTGCGCCCTCGATATAGTGCAGCTCGCGGATCTCCAGAACTTGATTGCGCACAATACGGGAGAATCCAGCCCAGGAGCTGACCACAATGGCGATCAGCAGACTGCGCATACCGGGGCCCAGCAGTCCCAGGATGGCGACCACAAAAGCGGCGCTGGGGATTCCTTGGAAGATATTGACCACAGCCTGAATCAGTTGATCTATCCATCCCCCCAGATAACCGGACACCAGGCCGATAGTCATGCCCAGCAACAGAGTGCATCCGGTGGCGAAGAAAGCGATGAACACAGAAGAGCGGCTGCCGTAGATAAGCCGGCTCAGCAGATCACGGCCGATATGGTCGGTACCCAGCCAGTGTTCAGTGGAGGGGGCGGCAAGGCCGTTGGCCATATCCACCGCGTTGGGGTCGCAGGGTGCCAGAAAATCAGCAAAGACCCCTACCAGCAGGAAAAGAACAAGCACAGTTAGTGAAAGGATGAACAAGACTTTTTTACCACGCATGCTCAGCCCCCCAATCGAATCTGCGGGTTCAGCCAGGCGCAGATCAGGTCGGCCAGCAGGCAGACCAGAACAAAGACAACACCGGTAAAAAGCACATAGCCCTGTATGGCGATATAGTCCCGATTATTGATGGCGGTGAGGGCGTAGCTTCCGATTCCTGGGACGGAAAATACGCTCTCCGTGATCATGGAGCCTCCCAGAAGACCGCCGAAGGTATTGGCGATATAAGTAATGGAGGGAACTAGAGAATTTCGCAGTGCATGACGGGAAATGAGCTGGCCCCTCCGCAGGCCCTTGGCCTGGGCGGTCAGAATGTAATTCTTGCTAAGCTCCCCCAGAATGGAAGAGCGAAGCAGCCGGATAACCACACAGGCCGAGCCGATGGAAATAGCAAGACAGGGCATGAGGAAGCAGGACAGTGTCTCCGCGCCGCTGGTGGGCAAGATACGCAGCTTTTGGGCGAACAGCCAGATCATAAAATAGGCTAGGCAGAAACCAGGAATAGACATCAGAAACACCAGTAAAACTCGCCCGAGCAGGTCAATGAATTTGTCCCGGAACAGTGTAAGCAGCAGGCCGCCAGCAAGCCCCACCACAGTAATGACCAGCAACGCCATTCCGCTCAGCAGGAGGGTGTTGGGCAGCAGCCGGAGAATCTCACCCAGCACCGGCTTGTCGTCAATATAGGATTCCCCTAGATCACCGTGGGCTGCGTTCCAGATCCAGCGCCCGTATTGCACCAAAATGGGATCATCTAACCCCATTTCCGCCCGGAGCTCCTGGATTTCCTCCTCAGTGGGGATATAGTTGGGATCGGCGCTGGCCCGATTGGTAGCGGGGTCTCCCCGTGCAACCAGCCCCAGACCGAAGGCCAGAAAGGTGATGCCGACCAGAATGGGAATTGTCCACAATATTTTTTTTGCGGTATAGCGCAGGGTTTGATTCAATGAAATTCCTCCCTTGAAAAACACCGCGCCAAAGCACAGCTTTGGCGCGGTGTGGCGGTTACTGCGCGTTCACCCAGGAAAGATGACTCAGATCCAAATGGTCACTGAAATCCTCGTAGCCTGTAATCTGCTCCTGATTGTAGATGAGGTTGCTGGTGTCGTAGAACAGAGGAATAACAGGCAACTCAGTGTTGGCAATCTCCTGGAGCTCCACGGCCAACTCATGGAAACGGTCGTCGTCCAGGGTGGTCTTCATCTCGGCCAGCAGCTCGTCCACGTGGGGGTTGCTGTAGGCCAAATGCTGGGATTTATTGTAAGACCCTTCGCTGCTCATATAGATATCCAGGAAGTGGTAGGCATTGAGGTTGGACATACCATGAGTCATGAAGTTTGCCCCCAGTTCACCGGCCTTGGACATCTCAGAGTAAGTAGAGGAGTCAATCACATTCACGGTGGCATCGATACCGATCTGGGAAAGCTGGGACTGGATATACTCCATCATCTCCTTATAAGGGCCGCGGTCCAGATACAGAGAGCGGGTATACATATCCAACGGAAGGCGCTCGTCCCCCAGCACCTCACGGGCCAGCTCCTTGGCCTTGTCCATATCATACTCTACGGGCAGTTCTACCCAGTCGGGGCACATACGGTTAATCAGGTTCTGCGTTGGCATGGCATAGCCGCCCCAGAGCTGGTCCACAATAAGCTGACGGTCAATGGCCAGACTTACCGCCTGACGCAAACGCATGTCGGAAAATTTGGTGCCCTCACCCTTAAGAAGCATTATATGGGTAATATTGGAGGTCTGCACCGCCATGGCAAAGCGGTCATCCTTGAGAAGCTCGTCCCCCAGGGCGGCAGGCATAGCCCCGAGGTCCAGCACCCCCATGACCTCCTCGCTGTCCAAGGCGGCATAGCGGGCCTGAGGGTCAGTGATGATGCGCACGCGGATATTCTTTGTTTTGGCGGGCTCTCCCCAGTAGCCGTCAAAAGCAGTGATATCAACGTACTCATCCTCTTTGATATCCTTGATAATATAGGGGCCAGTGCCGACAGGCTGCTCAGTGAAGTACCCGGTTTCCGTGTCCCAGGAGCCGGGGTAGAAAATACAGCTTGCAGTGTCCTTCATGTTAAATAACAGCCGGGGGATGGGGTCGGTAAAGCTGACATTGACGGTGTAGTCGTCGACCTTCTCACAGCCAATGAGGCCGGGGTAGAGCTCGTCCACCTTGAATGTAGTATACTGGGAATAGCCGCTCTCCATGAGCTTGTAACGGTTGAAGTTCTCCACCACGATATCAGCGTTGAAGTCCTCTCCATTCTGGAACTTAACGCCCTGCCGAAGGTGGAACGTCCAAACAGTGGCGTCTTCGTTGCGCTCCCAGCTCTCAGCCAGCACCCCCATGGGGTTTCCGCTCTCATCCACGGAGATCAGCGGTTCCCATGCACCCAGGAGCTTGTGGGAGAAATAGACATCCTCCAGACCAGGGGCCAGAGTACGGGCACCAGCCAAAACGATCATATCGTCTGCGGTGTGACCGGCGGATGCGGGTTCCGCGCTGGGGGAGGGGGCAGTTGAGGGGCTCTCTTGGGTGGCGGGGCTGCCGCAGGCCACCAGAGACAGGGCAAGTGCCGCGCTCAGCAGCGCAGCAGTCAGGCGTTTTTTCAGATTCATAGAATCCTCCTTCTTTCGGTCCAACTTATATCTGGAAACGCGCAAGTCCTGCGGATGCAGAAAATGTGCCGGTTCCACGGCCGTCTTCCAGAGTCAGACCCCATAAGAGGAAAAAAAGCAGACCATTAAAGGTCCGCTTCGCACAAACAGCGTTTCCGGGTTTCCAGCGGAAATCACCTGTCCCATTTGTGTCGAGAGGCCTTGACCGGAAGCATCAACATACTTCATCAAGCAGGTTTCCTGGCTCACAGATCGCCGCACTGACACGCCTTCTCGTGTAATTTACACAATGGCATATGTGAAAGTGCTCCCTGTTCACAGTGACCGGATCGCTCGGGACTTCCACCCGATTCCCTTTTCTCCGCTGAAACGCACAAACAAAGCGGACACTTGACGAAAAACAATATTTTATTGTGGATATTATCATAGCAATCTTTCCCACGGAAGTCAAGCAGATCCCCCAGGGAAGCCGCAGGCACGGGCAGATCTGCTATCGGAAAAACCAATATTCAATAAGGGAAAATGGAAATAGTGGAAGATGTCTCCGCTGTGATATAATTAAAAATTACAGACAACATGCAAGGGAGGCGCAGAAAGTCAAGATGTTGCGTATTGCGTTTTACGGAAAAGGTGGGATCGGGAAGTCCACCGTGGCCGCCCATCTCTCCGCGGCCTTTGCCCGAACGGGGAAACGGGTGCTTCACATCGGCTGTGACCCCAAGGCGGACTCTACCCGCTGCCTGACGTCGGGACGAATCCCAACTGTGCTGGAGACTCTGGGGAGGTCGGAGGAGCTTCTAGCCCGGGAGCAGCTTGTCTTTCCCGGGGCGTTCGGCGTCTCCTGTGTGGAGGCAGGAGGTCCCCAGGCCGGCGCGGGGTGCGCCGGCCTGGGCATCACCGCCATGGCGGACGAGCTCAACCGGCTCGGCATTCTGGAGGAGCCCTGGGACGTGGTGGTGTACGATGTCCTGGGCGATGTGGTATGCGGAGGGTTCGCAGTGCCCATGCGAAAACATTTTGTAGACCGGGTATACCTGATCACCTCTGCCGATTTCATGGCGCTCTACGCCGCCAACAACATCATGCGCGGAGTCGCCCGCTATTCCGGCGCCGCTCCCCTGTTGGGCGGGCTGATCCAAAACCGCAGCCACGGAGCGGGAGAGGATGCCTTGGTACGCTCCTTCGCAGAGCAATCCGGGACCAGAGTCGTCGGTATCCTGCCGGAAGACCGCCAGCTCCGAAGAGCGGATTATCTGCATACCACCGTACACCATCTGGAACCGGACGGGGCGGCGGCCATGCGCTTTCTGGAACTGGCCCAGCGGCTCTGGGATACCCAGCCCACCAGCCCCCGGCCACTGGGGGACGAGGCACTGGAGGCATTCTGCCGCCGGGCAGCAGAACAGGAGGTGGAGGGGCTTGCGTGACGCCTGCCGTGTGGAAGTCTATTCGGCGGAGGGGGGCGGGAAGCACTTTATGACCCTTCCGGAACGCATTTGGCAAAGGGGAGACCTTCTTCTGGCGGCTGCCGGTTCTCTGGCCTGTGTGCGGGCGCTTTACCTGCGCGCGGCAGAGCTGGGGAAACTCCACCAATTCCTGCCCTGCCCGCTGACGAGGGCGGACTACGCCGCCGGCCAGGCAGCGGAGCATCTGGCAGCCAGGCTTCGGGAGGCCGCACGCCGCCCCGGCGTAGGCGGGGTCGTGCTCTACGCCTCCTGTGCCGAGGTGCTGACGCAATGCGATCTGGAACAGGTTGCGGAGCAGGCTGGCCTTCCCGTCCGGATTCTGCTGCGGGGGCCTCTGGTGGCCCGCACCCGGAATGCCGTGGCAGAGTTGGAGCAAATTCTGTCCACCTTTCCCCCGCCTGTGGGGGAAATTCCCCGGGGCAGCGCGCCGCTGCCCGTTCTGCCGCCGGATTTCAGCGGAGTGGCGTCCCTTCTCCAGAGCTGGGACGCCTACCCCTTTCTGTTGACTGCCGGAGGATGCACCGGATGTCTGACACTGGGGGACGACGCCACCGCCGGACTGCGTCTGGAACATTCACGGTTTGATGATCTGGAGCTGGCCGCGGGCTGCGAGGCAGCGGCAGTCAACGGAATTGCGAGAGGCTTTGCGCACAGCGGCCGCGCTTTCTGCGGCCTTATGGGGAGTGCAATTCCCGAACTGCTCGGCATGGACTATACCGGGATACAGGAGAGTCTGGCCGAGCGGGGGGTCCCGGTACTCAGGTTCCCCTGCACCGGATTTGAGTCCGCACCAGTGGGCGTGGACCGGGCCCTGCGGAATCTGGCCACTTGGAGGCGCCCGGAGGGGCGTGACAACCAGAGGATCTCTATTCTGGGCTATTCCGATCTCGCGCTGGGCTCCAGACAGCCGCTGCGCCTCGGGGCGGAGGCTTTGACCACCCGGGGGTATCAGGTCTGTGTCTGGGGGGAGGAAGGTTTTGGGGGCGGAGAGCTCCGGTCTGCGCCGGCCCTGAACTGGGTGGTGACGGCCGAAGGATTGGGGGCGGCACGGCAAATGGAGGCCGACTATGGAATCCCCTATTTCTGCGGCCTGCCGCTGGAACGCTATGGACTGGAGCGATGGCTGTCCCGTTTCTCCACGGCGGCAAAGGGGGCCCCGCCAGAGAAGCCGGTGGAACATGAAACAGGGAACCGCACCCTTCTCCTGATCGGAGCGCCCATTGCAACGGAAGGACTGGCCTGGGCGATCCGGGGGGAATATCCGAATTGCCGGATCCTCCGCGCCTTCTATGCCCCCTACCGGACTTTAAAGGAGCTTTACCGGCCCTTTCTCACCGCAGATACGCTTCTGTTTGGCGATCCGGCGGAGCTGGCCGCTTGGGCGACGCCCGATGTCCTGCTGGCAGATCCCCTCTTTTTCCCCTCCCTGCGGCCGTGGTTTCCACGGGCGGAGCTTCTGGCCTGTCCAGAGCCCGGAGTGTGCGGCAGGGGTGGACTGCCCGCACGGTGGCTGGAGGATGTGGCGTGTGTGATGTCGGCTATTGGAAAAAGTCATACCTGGTAATGGAAAAATGCACTTCTCCCGGTGGTTGCCGGATGGCGGCCGACGTGCTATACTGTAATCACAAAGTTCAATATAGAAAAGGCATTGGAGCATTTCATGGAAACCGGTGAAAGTCCGGTACGGTGCCGCCACTGTGAGATGGAGCATCCCCCACAATGACACTGAGCCGACAGGCTTGGGAAGTCGGGGTGATGCGGAGAAGTCGAGTCAGGATACTTAAATGCTCCGGGACACCTGGTATCTAACGAGCCATTAGATGAGGGTGCCGCGGGTTGCTCTGCGCTTTTTGCGGTACGCTTCTTTTGGAACACCTTCTCTTGTTCAGATACAGGAGAAGGTGTTTATTTTTGCCGGGGAGCAGGACCGGGACGTCCGCCCTGGCCTCAGGCCCCCTGGACAGAGAATTTAAATTGGAACAGGAAAGGAATGGTACTTATGAAACGACATTTACACCGCCTCGGGGCGGCCGCCGTGTCCGGCGCGCTTCTGGCCTCCCTGCTGACTGCCTGTGGAGGGGGGATCACCGCGGAGACCCCGTCTGTTGTACCGGAATCCCCCGCACAGCAGACGGAGCAGGCTGTGGCGGAAACCCGCACCGTGACGGATGCGGCGGGCAACGTGGTGGAGGTTCCGGCGGAGCTCAGCCGCATCGCGGTTACCCCGCTGCCCTGGTCCTCCGTGATCTATGCCATCGACGGCACCTCTGAGCACATGGTCTCCATCAACCCCGGCGCCATGACCGCCTATACCAACTGTTTTTTCTCCAAGCTGGACAGCGGTTATGCGGAGCTGGACACCACCAGCATCGGCTCCGACTTCTCCATCAACATGGAGGAAATGGTCAGCCGAGGCGTCCAGGCTGTGGTGATCTGGGACTATCAGACCGAGGAAGCGGAACAGCTCAAGGCGCTGGGCATCACGCCGGTTATGGTGAAGAACGAGACCACCGAGGATCTCCAGGCCAGCTTTACCGCCATTGGTCAGATGTTGGGCAAGGAGGAGCGGGCCGAGCAGTTCAACACACTTTATACCGAGGCGTATGAATATCTGCAGTCCTTCCAGGAGCAGGTGAATGCCGCGGACAAGCCCAAGGTGCTCTATCTGCGCAATGCCGAGCTGAAGCTGCAGGGCAACGACATGTTTATCGCGGAGGCCCTGGAGCTGGCAGGTGCAGACAATGTGGCCGCCGATCTGTCCAGCATCACCATGGAGGAGATCCTGGCCATTGACCCTGATATCATTCTGATGAGCAATTTCGACTCCTTTACACCGGCGGATCTGTACGAGAACAGGCTGGATGGACAGGACTGGAGCCAGGTATCCGCCGTACTCAATCACCGCGTCTATAAGACCCCCATGGGTATCTACCGCTGGGACGCCCCGGGCGTGGAGACTCCGTTGATGATGCGCTGGCTGGCCCAACTGATTCAGCCGGAAATTTTTGCCGAGATCGATATCGAGCAGGACACCAGGGCCTTTTTCCAGGACTATTTCGGCTACAGCCTGACGGATGAAGACCTGGCCCAGATCTTTGCCGCCGATGCCAATGCGGACAGCCAGTAACCCAGCCCCGGCCCTGGAGCAAACACCCCGCCGGCCCTGCTCCTTTCCGGTTCTGTTTCTGGGATGTCTGGCCGCGCTGCTCATCCTGACCATCCTGGCCATCGGAGTAGGGCGCTATGCCATCTCCCCGGCGACCGTGGTGCGGGTGCTCCTCTCCAGATTCCTGCCCATCCCGGCCACCTGGGAGGGACAGGCGGAGAGCGTCATTTTTACCCTGCGTCTGCCCCGCATACTGGCTGCCCTGCTGGTGGGGAGCGCCCTCTCCCTCTCTGGAGCGGCCTACCAGGGGGTCTTTAAAAACCCCCTGGTGGCGCCCGACATGCTGGGCGTTTCGGCTGGCGCCTGTGTGGGTGCCTCGGTTGGAATCCTGATGAACGCCGGCGGAGTGGGAATTCAGGCCGGAGCGCTCCTGGGCGGCCTGGCTGCCGTGCTGCTGGCCATCGCCATCCCAAAGGTCATCAAGAATCAATCCATGATGACCCTGGTGCTGGCAGGCGTGATTATCAGCGGGCTGATGAACGCTATTCTGGGCCTGCTGAAATATCTGGCCGACCCGGAGACGCAGCTCGCCTCCATCACGCACTGGCAGCTTGGCAGCCTGGCGACTGCAGTGTGGCGGGATGTGTTCACCATGGGACCACCGATTTTGGCTGCAATCATAATTCTCCTGCTGATGCGGTGGCGGATCAACATCCTCTCTCTGGGCGAGAATGAGGCCAAGTCGCTTGGCATGGATATTCGGCGTGCCCGTGGGATCATCATTTTCTGTGCCACGATGCTCACCGCCTGTGCCGTCTGCACCAGCGGAACGATCGGCTGGATCGGGCTGGTAATCCCCCATTTTGGGCGGATGATGGTGGGGCCGGACAACCGCAAGCTGATCCCCCTATCCGCGGTACTGGGGGCTGCGTTCCTTCTGCTGATTGATACCCTGGCTCGGGTGCTCACCAGCGCGGAGCTCCCATTGAGCATCCTGACCGGACTTATCGGGGCCCCTTTTTATTTCTATCTCCTGTTGAAACAAAGGATGAAGCTGTCATGATTCTGGAAGTAGAACATCTGTCCTTCGCCTACCGGCCGGAACGCCCCCTGTTTTATGACGTGAGCTTCGCCTTTGAGCAGGGACAGGTTCTCTCTATTCTGGGGGCAAACGGAGCGGGCAAGTCTACCCTCCTCAACTGTATTGCAAATCTGCTGCTCCCTCAGCAGGGGGAAATCCGTCTCCACGGGACGCCTCTCTCTCGGCTGGAACTGCGGGAGATTTCCAGAATCATCGGCTATGTTCCCCAGAGCCACACCCCCGCTTATGATTATACAGTACGGGATTTTGTAGTCATGGGCCGGGCCCCTCACCTGGGAACCTTCCAGCAGCCTGGACGTGCGGACTATGACCTGGTGGACGCCACGCTGGAGGAGATGGGCCTGCTCCCGCTGGCCAACCGGCCCTATACGGAGCTCAGCGGCGGGGAACGCCAGCAGGTAACCATCGCCCGGGTAATCGTTCAGCAGCCGGAGCTGATCCTGCTGGACGAGCCCACCAACCATCTGGATTACGGCAATCAGCTCCGGGCACTCTCCATGGTGCGCGCCCTGGTGAAGCGGGGCTTCGGCGTCATTATGACCAGCCACAATCCCGACCATGTGCTTCTGCTGGGCGGGCAGGTTGGTATTCTGGGGAATGACGGCCGTTTTCTGGTCGGCAATGCAGAGGAGGTTATGACGGAGGAGCGGCTTCGTGCGCTCTACCGCAGCGACCTCTACTTAACCTATGTGGAGCGGGTGGGGAGAAAAGTCTGTATCCCCGGCCGCTTGAAATCGGATGAATAGGAGGGTAAGATGGAGTCGATCGAGGTTTTGGAGGAGGGGAAGCTTCTCTCCTTCCGATTCGATGAGATGCTGAACTATCACGGCCCCGGTTTCCCGGGTGGCGTGGCCCACGGATTTAAGGTCATGCAGAGGGCGTTTCCGCTGCTGGACGACGGGAACCTGCTGGAGCGCAGGGAGATCTCGTTCGTGACGGCTTTTCCAGGGCCGGGGGCGCGGGATGCCTTTGAGCTAGTCACCCGCTGCCTTACGGACGGCAGGTATGTGGTGGACAAGGAGCTCCCCGAGGCGGCGAACGAGCTGGAGAGTCCCGGCGGGCGCTATTACTTCCGGTTGAGCTACCGCGGGCGTTCCGTCGCAGTCACGCTCCGCCCCGGCTACGTGCGGGAGGAATTCATTCAACTGGCCCGCAAGAAGGGGCGCACGGAGGCGGAGGAGCGTGTGCTTGCCGGAATGAAACGCGACATGGCCGCCCGCCTGATGGCGGCCAAAGCGGAGGATATTTATCGAGCTGAGCGGCTTTAAGTGAAGTCGAACGTAAAAACATGCGCCATGGAGATTCCCGAAAGGGCCTATGGCGCATGTTTTTACTTCGTAATTTAATGGGACACACCGTAAAAGGATGCTACAGGCAGATATGTAAACGGAGCGCAGAGCAGGATTGGAATGTCACCTTAGTGAAGGTAAGAGCCCTATCTGTTGTCATCTCGCTTCTCTTGATGCCGTTCGGCCTGCATCAGCAGACAAAGACAATCGTTTTTCGTTTAAGCTCAGGGACATCTACCAAGACGGATTCCACCCCAAAAACCGTCCGGATCAGATCCGGTTCCAAAATGGTTTCCGGTGTTCCCTCGGCCACAACTGCGCCACGGCTCATAACATAGAGGTAATCACAATAGTCGATAGCTAAGTTGAGATCGTGCATAGCCGCAAAGACCTCGATACCCAGGCTCTTTACAACCCGGAGGATCTGGAGCTGATATTGAATATCCAGATGGTTAGTAGGCTCATCCAGGATCAAAGCCTCCGGCTGCTGGGTGAGGGCCCGCGCCATCAAAACCCGCTGGCGTTCGCCGCCGGAGAGCGTGTTGAATTTGCGGTTGGCCATTCCCTCCATTCCAACCAGCTCCAGCGCCTTCCAGGCTAATGCATAGTCCTCGTCGTTGTCTGTCTCCATCAGCTTCTTGTGGGGGGTACGTCCCATGAGGACAACCTCCTCTACCCGAAAGTCAAAGTTCAGCGTACTCATTTGTGTCATAACTCCCAGGCGGCGGGCGGATTCCTTCAAGGAGACTTCTTCCAAAGCCTTCCCATCCAGCAGCACAGTCCCGGAATGGGGCTTGAGCACTCGGTAAATCGTCTTGAGCGTAGTGGATTTCCCGCTACCGTTTGGTCCCACAATACCAACAAACCGCTTGGACTTTACCTCTGCACTGACATCATGAATAATGGTCTTTCCCCCGATCGCCACCGATAGATTTCGTACTTCCAGATCCATTTACTCATCTCCAAATCCATAGGATTTCGTCAGCATCAGCCAAACAAAGAAAGGGCCGCCAATCATGGCCGTGACAATACCGATGGGAAGCTCCTCGTTCCCCAACACCATACGGGCTGCCACATCACACCAGATCAAAAAAATAGATCCGACTATCGTTGATAACACCAATACCCTGCGGTGATCGGAACCTACAAGCATACGCACAACATGGGGGATAATCAGCCCAACAAAGCCGATTGTTCCTGATACAGCTACTGCAACACCGGTGATTGCGGAGGAAAATACCAGATAGACCTTTCGGATGGTTGCCACCTGAATGCCGAGGGTCAGGGCGGACTCGTCTCCGATTAGAAGCGTGTTGAGTACACGGAATTGGGTAAGGAAAAAAGCGACGCCAAGCAGCACGACAACAAAAGGAATGCCAAGCAAATTCCAGGAGGCCGAGGTCATTCCCCCCATTGTCCAGAACGTGACAGAGCGGATACCTTCGGCATCGCTCGCCGTATAGATAACAAAATTGGTAAAGGCGGAGCAGATCGCACTGACAGCCATACCGGCTAACAACAGTTTAATGGTGTTCCCCTTGGATTTTCCGGAAAACGCCACGGTAAAGACAAATAGCGCGGTGACCAGGGAGCCCAGGAACGCACCCACGGACACACCATAATTCCCAAACCAGGAGAAAGCCCCCAGGAGGATCGCCAGTGTGGCACCCAGTGAAGCGCCGGAGGAAAGCCCCAATACATAAGGATCCGCCAGTGGATTGCGGACTACCGCCTGCATCACCACACCAGAGACAGACAGACCTGCCCCCACCACCATTGCCATCAAGACGCGTGGAAACCGGATATTCCAAATGATATCTGCGGTTGTACTCTGGAGGAGTTCGGCATACTGGGCGGGCTCACTCCGGAAAATACGGCAGACCAGAATGCGCGCCACATCAGGAATGGCGATATCCACAGGGCCGAACGTAATGGAACTCAGGACGGATAATAGCAACAGGACCAGCAGTACCACGACCCATAGGGTCAATGGAAAGCGTCGGCGGCCGGCATTTAGGCTGGTATTTGCAATAGATGGCTTTACCTTGGTCATATTCATTCCCCTTTTTCCGCGGTTCGGCGTTTGCTTGGAACGGTTCGGGCGGCCCACCCTCTGCGTGTGGGCCGCCCGAACCAGCCTCTGCATCTACAGCCCTATGGGATGGCAAATGCAATTCTGAGAGTTATTCTGTAAAAAGTTCGGGATAAAACCCCTCGGCCAATGTTTCAATTGCCTCTATGGTGCGGGGCCCTCCGCAATAGAAAGCTGCATGATCCAGCACCACAAAGCGATCATTCTGAACAGCCTGAAGGCTCTGGAGGACCGGATTGGCCTTGATCGCATCGATTTTTTCCTGGGCAGGTGAGGAGGAGAGATCCAGTATGACCAGGACATCGGGGTCCAAACTCAACAGGACCTCCATGCTCTGCTGTCCATTATCGTTGGCCTGAATACCACCGGCCAACTCGGTCAGATTGGTATTGAAGTCCGTACCCCCCCGGCCCAGGAACTCATTCTCATAGACATACTGTACGGTGACAACTTGAACACGCTCGGACTCCGGGATAGTGGATACCTTCTCCTGGATGTCAGCAATTCGGTCCTTCATATCCTGAATCATGGCTTGGGCCTTATCTTCGATATCAAAAATCTGGCCAAGCTTCTCGATATCATCGTAAAGGAAATCTACGGTGCGATTGCCAAGCCCACTGACGGTGTTGTTCATCAGGTAGGTATGCACTCCTCGTTCATGCCAGTCGTTAACTGCACCAAGCGCATCCTCTGCAAAGAGAGACCCCCAGCCTACAATCAAATCTGGCTTCTGATCCAGCACAACCTCTTTTGAGGGATAGCCGGACTCCGCAATAAAGGGAATGGAGTTGTACTCATCAGCCATCCGTTCATAAACAGGGCTGAAGCGGTGGGCAGTCGCCACAATTTTATCCGTCAGGCCCAATGCAATCAGCAGTTCGGTGTTGGCCTGAGAGATGCTGACAACCCGCTCAGGGCAGGCTTCAAAAGTCTGTTCCACGATTTCGCCGTTCTGATCATAGGTCTCCACCGTGACCGGATAGTGGTTGTCTGCCTCTACGCCGTTGGATTCAACCGGAGTTTGAGAAGTTGCAGGAGAAGTTTCTTCTCCTACAGGCTGCCCGCCGCAGGAAACCAGGCCGAGCATCATGCTCAGCGCCAGCAACAGCGCTGTCAGTCTCGTTTCCATGTTACTACTCCTTTCGGTCATTCAGAGAAGAGTTCCGGGTAAAAACCACATGCCAGGGATTCGATCGCATCGATGGTTTCATAGTTACCGCCATAGAAGTCGACGTAATCCAGCGAAACAAAACGGTCATTTTTGACGGCGTTAACTTCGCTGAGGGATGGATTACTCTTGAGCGCATCGATTTTTTCCTGTGCGGGAGAGTCGGTCCGGTTAATAATCACAAGGACATCCGGGTTCAGTGCAATCAGGTTTTCGATGCTCTGCTTTCCAAAAGCCTCGTCCAGGCAGATGCCACCTGCCTTCTCAATGAGGTCATACGTAAAATCCGTATCCTTACGCCCAAAGAATTCATTTTCATAGACCATCTGAACGGTAAGAACGGTTACCTTGTCCGTATCCTCCAATGTGGACACTTTGTCGGCAATAGCCTGCTCCCGCGTCTTCATATCGGAGATCATTGCCTGGGCCTTATCTTCAATTCCGAAAATTTCCCCCAGCTTCTCAATGTCGTTGTAGAGGCGTGACACCGTGCGCCGCCCCTCTACGCCGGAGGCGCTGTTATCTACGATGTAAGTGGCGATTCCCCGCTCGTTCCAGTCCTGCACACTGCCGAGAGTATCCTCAGTAAACGTGCTCCCCCAGCCGATGATTAGATCCGGCTTTGCATCCAGAACCACTTCCTTGGAGGGACTATCATTGTCTGCAATGAATGGCAGGGCCTCGAACTCGTCCCGGTACTTCTCATTGACATCTCCAACACTTCTACAGGCCCCCACAATCCGGTCTCCCAGTCCCAGTGCTAACAGAAGCTGGATTGCCTGAGGCTGATTGCACACGACCCGTTCCGGTGCTTTTTCAAAGGTTTCGGCGTAGAGCGTGCCGTTTTCGTCGTAAACCTGCACAGTAACAGGATAATTTCCCTCTACTGGCTGCCCGGTCTCCACAGGCGCGGAGGTCTCCGGTGGGAGTGTGGTCTGGGCCGATGGCGCCCCGCAGGACGCCAAGCTGATGGTCATTACGAAAGTCATCAGCAGAGACACCCATTTCCCTTGTTTCATATGTGTTCCTTCCTTTCCTGTTCAGATGCGATACTCTATGTCCACCGCAAGCTGCGGCTGACAACATTTCAGTCGTACTTCCAAGGATACCTGGGCGCAGGCATAAAAATACTCTGCCCCCTGGACATGGGGCAGAGTATTTGTCAGCAATAACAGTCTACAGCAACCTGCGTCCATCCCATCTCTCAGAGGTACGGAAACGGCAAACAGACCATGTGCAATATCCCGACTTGACCCATCCGCCGTTTCCTATGGCGGTACCTAATCCAGCGCCTTCCCAAGGCAATGGGATGCCCCAGTGGCAAAATGCTGTTTCGTTGGTCACACGGTTGCTGAGTACAGTTCCAGATTCTCACTGGAGAGCCATTTGATACAGCTCTTCGCGCTAAAAGTGCGATGTTCCTGCGCACGACCTTTGTCCTATTCTATTTTATGAGTACTTCTCCGTGCCTTCCATCGCCCGGATTGTGATGCTATTATAGCACCTCTGGACGAATTTTGTAAAGCGAGACTTTTTTGTCGGCTAGGCTGAACGGGCCTTTTCTTTCCGGCCGGGCTGTGCTATAATCCCCTCATATACGTTTTCAGCAAGTGGCCAGACTCCGTCTGGTTAGAGGGAATCGGGTGCAACTCCCGAGCGATCCGGTCACTGTAAGCGGGGAGCGTGCTGCAAATCGCCATTGCATGTTTCACATGTGAGAAGGCGCAGCACGTGACGAGCCGCAAGCCAGGAAACCTGCTTGCTGAATTTGTGGGGACGCTTCCGGTGAAAGCTGCTCCACAGGCCGCCGGCCCTGCCGGTGCGCCTGTCTGCAAGCCGGCTCCGCGTCAGAATACGCGGGGCCGGCGATTTTGCTTTTTCCGGGCAGAGAGGAGAAATGCGCATGCGACAGCCTTTTTTTGAAGATCTGATGACCGCAATGTACCCCTCCGGCCTGCTGCATACCTTTGGCGTAAACGGGAAAATCTCCGGCAGCGTGGGGGCGGTGGGAGAGATGCAGGAAGTGCTTCCGCTCCTCCACAGCCCGCGGGGCTGTGGGTTTCACTACCGCTATTCCGCCCGGCGTCGGCACCAGCCCTTTTACAGCGTGCTGACCTCCAATCTGGAGGAGCGGGACATCATCTGCGGCGGGGAGGAGAAGCTCCGCCAGGCCATACGGGACGCCTGGAGCCGCTACCGCCCCGGGCTCATCATGGTGATCCCCTCCCCGATCAGCGACATTCTGAACGAAGATGTGCGCTCCGTATGCGCCGAGCTGCGGCGGGAGGGTATTTCGGTAGTGGGCGTCCAGTCGGAGCTCTTCTCCCACCGGGACAAAAACTACACCCGGAACCGTCTGAAAGAGCTGGCCCACCAGACCATCACCGGCGACAACCGGCTGGAGATGGAGCTAAAGGGCTGCGGCTTCACCGAGGCGCTCTACGCCCTGGTGGAGCAGGTGATGGAGCCGTCCGCTCAGATCCCGCACAGCATCAACATCGAGACGGTGGGCTGGGGGAGCGAGGGAAAGGCCGCCCTGCGGGAGCTGGAGGTCTTTTTGAACGGCTGCGGGATTCAGGTGAACACGTGGATCCCCAGCGCCCCCCTCTCCTCTCTGGTACACGCCCCGGCCGCGGAACTGAATCTGGTCAAGCGGGTTCGCTGGGCCAGACGCATGCGGGAGAAATTCGGAACCGCATACCTTCACATCGGCGGCGCGGGACGCTACGCCGGACTGGATGGAATCTGCACCTTTTACCGGGACATTGGACAGGCCCTCCGCATGGAGGCGGCGGTGGAGCCCGTCGTCCTGGCGGCGCGGGCCCAGGCCCTGGAGGAGACGGCGGAGGCCCGCCGCCGCCTGGGGCAGGCCCGGGCGGTTCTCGTCAGCCGCAGCATCCAGCAGGCTCCCTTCGAGCTCAAATCCTATGTGCGGGACTATGGCCTGTCGGTCTCCCATCTCTGTGTCATCCTGACCCCGGAGAGCCGTAAAAACCTGAATGTCACCCCCGCGCTGGAGGACAGCCTGCTGGCCCGGGTACGGGAGGCCGCCGCCCTCTACAGCCCGGAGACACAGCTCCTCCTGAACCCGGCAGAGGAGACGCTGCGCGGAATCTTCGCAGAGGCGGATGTGGTGGTGGGCACCGGCGACTTCACCTTGGAGGGGATGGGCGCGCCGCTGATCCCCGCGGTCAACGAAACCACCTCCCTCTCCTTTCCCTCCTATGTCCGCACGGTGCGTAGGATGTGCCGCCGCCTGGAGCACGGGACGGAGCGCAGCAGTCTTCTGCTGGGGAAAATGCCCTTCCAAAGCCGCCATTACCCACTGTACTGTAATCAGTCTAATCTGGCCGCCAAGGAAATGTGGTCCAGAATGTGGCTCAATCGAAAGGGGGATTCCGTATGAGGCCGGCCAGCGGCTGCAAGCTCTTTGGAGCTTATCAGGCTTTGGGTGGAATTCAGGACGGCGTTGTTCTGCTCCACTCCGTGGTGGGCTGCAATTTTGGCTCCATGTCCCTCCACGTTGCCCAGGATATGCGGGATATCCGGCAGACCTGCACCGTCATCAGCGACAGCGACGTGGTGTTCAGCGGCGAGGCCTCCCTGGAGCGGGCCGTCCGCTCCGCGCTGGAGCTCTTCCAACCGTCCGTCCTGTTCGTGGTCAGCGGCTGTGTGAGTGAGATGATTGGGGACGATATCCCCGCCGTCTTAGCCCGCATCCCCCATGAGGCGCCGCTGCTCCATGTGGAGGCGGCAGGCTTCCGTGGGGATGCGGCTCGCGGGCTGGAGGCTGGATGGCTGGCACTGCTCCCGCTGATGAAGCCCCCGGTCCCCCGGCCTTATCCCCGGCCCTATCCCCGTTCTGATCCCCGTCCCCTGGTTAATCTGATCGGGCTCGGGATGGATGACCCCCACGCCGCCGACGATGTTGAGGCCCTCCGGGCTATGCTCGCCCCCCAGGCCGCACTGGGCGCCGTGCTCTCCCGCTGTACGCTGGAGGAAGTGCGCCGCGCCCCCTATGCCGATGTGAACCTGGTGCTCCGTGGAAAGGGGCGTGAGCTGGCGCAAGCCATGAAGGAGTACTTCGGCATACCGTGGGAGGAACTTGATTACCCCTATGGCGCCGCCGGCGCGGACGATCTCTGGAGTCGGCTGGAGCGCCGCTTCGGTCTGGATTATCATCAGGCCCGGGCGGAGCTGGACCGTCAGATTGCAGAGGGAGCCGGAAAAGCCTACCGCTATTTACAGGCCCTCTACGGCATGCCGGCTGCGATCCTCGCCTCGGGGCCGCGGGCCGACGGTCTGCGGCGCTTTCTGGAGCAGGAGCTGGGGATGGAGGTGGTGTGCTTTGCCCGCCGGGAGGAGCTCTCCGACCAGGAGGACTTCTACCGGGAGCTGCGCGGCTCCGAGGCGGCGCTTCTGTTCGGCTCCTCCTTTGAGCAGGACGGTGCCGACGAGCTGGAAATTCCGCTGATCCGCATGGATTACCCGGTGTTTGATGAGGTCTGTCTGACCCCCCGCCCCCACCTGGGCGGGCAGGGAACCCTCCACCTTCTGGAGGACATCTTCCGCGGCATCATGAACGGCCGCACCTTAAAGGGGGCGCTCTATCAGTGAAACGCATCTGTGTCTATGGAAAAGGGGGCATCGGGAAGTCCACCGCCGTGTCCAACCTGGCGGCGGCCATGGCCCAGGCCGGGAAACGAGTGGCGGTAGTGGGCTGCGACCCCAAGGCGGACTCCACCCGGAGCCTGATGGGGCGGCGCATCCCCACCGTTCTTGACCAGCTCAAGACCGGCGCCTCCGGGGAGATCGCCTTCACGGACAGCCGGGGTGTCCGCTGCATTGAGGCCGGCGGGCCGGAGCCGGGCACCGGCTGCGCCGGGCGGGGCATTATCGTGGCCATGGAGGAGATCCGCAGCCGCGGCCTGCTGGATGACCGGGATGTGGTGCTCTACGACGTGCTGGGGGACGTGGTCTGCGGCGGGTTCAGCATGCCGCTGCGGGAGCAGGTGGCCGACGAGGTGTATCTCGTCACCACCAGTGACTTCATGGCCCTCTACGCCGCAAACAACATCTGCCGGGGCATCCGCAAATACGCCCAGAGCGGCGGAATCCGCCTGGCCGGGATCATCCACAACGGGCGCAGCAGCGTGGACAACGACGGCCTGCTCCAAGCCTTTGCGACGGAGCTGGGCACCACGGTGGCGGGCAAAATTCCCATGAGTCCCCTCATCGGCCAGGCCGAGCTGGAGCGCCGAACCGTGGTGGACAGCGCGCCGGACAGCGCGCCCGCCCAGGCGTTCCGCGCCCTGGCGTCCGTCCTCCTGGACAACCGCGGCGGCTGCATCCCGGAGCCGATGACCGACGACGGGCTGGAAGCGCTCTGCCGGAAGGCGGCCCCGCTTTGATTCCGGCTGAGCACCCCTGCCTCTCCGTCCAGGCCCACTTCCGCTATGGCCGGATTCATCTGCCCGTGGCCCCCAGGTGCAACATCTGGTGCGGCTACTGCGACCGCCGCTATGACTGCGCCAACGAGTCCCGGCCCGGCGTCACTTCGGAGGTCATCTCCCCCGAAGCTGCCCTGGACCGCGTGGAGCGCGCCCTGCGCCTGGACAGCCGTCTGCGGGTGGCGGGGGTGGCGGGGCCCGGCGAGCCCCTGGCCAACCCCGCCACCCTGGAGACCCTCCGCCTGATTCACGCCCGCTTTCCCAGACTCCTGCTCTGCCTGAGCACCAACGGGCTGGTTCTGTCTGATGCTTTGCCCGAACTGCTGGACTGCGGGGTTTCCACCCTGACGGTCACTGTCAATACCCGCTCCGTCGTCTGTGCCGGGCACGTCTACCGGACGGTGGGCGGCAGCGCGGATGCCGGAGCCATGGCAGCCTTTCTCTCCGCTCAGCAGGAGGGCGTGGCCAAGGCCGCAGAAGCCGGACTTACGGTGAAAATCAACACCGTCGTCATCCCCGGCGTCAACACCGGGGAGATTGAGGGAATCGCCTGTTGGGCCGCCCGTGCGGGAGCCGCCGTCATGAACCTCATGCCGCTCATTCCCCAGGCCGATTTTCGGGGCTGTGAGCCCCCCAGCCGGGCGCTCCTGGAGGCGCTGCGCGCCAGGGCCCGTGTCCACATCCCCCAGTTCACCCACTGCAGACAGTGCAGGGCGGACGCAGTGGGTGTACCCGGAGAATAGACTGCTGCTTTTGATTGATAAAGCCTTGAAAGCGGCCATCTTGTAAGCACCTGCACAGATGTACAGGTTTTGAATAGCAGAAACTCGTGATCGCTATCAAATCGGATTAAGTCCGAGACAGCTCATCAGTCAGTTCAGCTTGTCCTACCTTTATTCGGTAACAGTTCGAGGTAATCCCCCCGCTCTCCCGAAATCTTGCCTGTTTCTCCACCCGGCCCTGGCGGATTAGCTCCGCCAGGGCCCGCTTTATGGTCGAACGGGAGAGGCTCAGATCTTTTGCCATGGTGCCTATGGCGTACCAGCTCTCGCCGTCTTTGTTTGCTCGGTCATGTAGGTAGACCAGCACCTGCTTGGCCCTGGCGTTCAGCTCCGGGTCATTGTAAATCTCATTGAAGTAGCTCATTTCTGTTTCTGTTCCTTTCCCATATGATAATTGACTGTCCCTGTCCGGAGGGGAAACGCCCGATAGATGGCGCTGGTCAGCTCCGCCTTGCTGGCGTAGTAGACCTTCCGGGCTGCCCGCTGGGGCACCTGGTAGGGCTCCCCAAAAGTGATCCCCCACTCCAGGAACAGCCGCAGGCGGGTCTGCATGGGATGGGTCCCGGTTTTCATGACGATGAAGTGTCCCTTGGGGATGGACTTGAGCTCATCCGGGGTCATGAGAGGCCGTTCAATCATCTGGAGGCTCTGGCTGGTATCGTTCTTCCCCCGGGAGATGGAACCACTCATCACGGTGCGGCTGCCCAGGGCCTTGGACAGCACCTCAGCGGTCTGGCTATTAGGGGCGAAGCCGCCGAAGATGGTGTCCTGGCAGTTATCCGTCAGGATCTCCGCCCCCTCCTTGCCGTAGTTCTTCTCCAACTGAGCCAGGGACTGGATGATGGGCACCAGGGTCAGCCGCCTGGAGCGGCCGGCTGAAAACAGGGGCAGGATGTCGAAGGCGGGCATGGTGCCCAGCTCGTCACAGAAAAATACCACCCGGTTGGGCAGCTTCCCGTCGTGCTCATCCGCCACGGAGAACAACTCCCGGCTCAGGGTCTGGATCATCAGCCCAGCCATGAAATTTTTCGTGGCATCTTCCTCTGGTAAAATCAGAAATATCGCAGATCTCTTCGAGGCAAAGCTCTCGGCGTCTATGGCGCTATCGAAGCAGAGCACCTGCTCCAGCTCCGAGTCCAGGAAGGTATTTAGCCGGGAGAGCACGGTGGACATGACGGAGGCCATGGACTGCTCGGCGGCGGTGAGGGCGGAGCCGGAGAACCACTTGGCCTTGTGCTCCTCCGGCAGGCGGTCCATGAGGAGCTGGAACTCGTTCTTGCCCGGCAGGATGCTGGGGGCTATCAGTTCCTGCACCAGCTTGAACACGGACACGATGTGCCGCCGCTCCCGCAGCTCACCATGGATCCTTTTGGGCGGCAAATATTCCGCCAGTAAGAGGGTCACAGCGGTAAGCACGCCCTCAGCTGCATCATAAAAATATTGATTTTGTGCGAAATTCTCCCCGTCTGGGTTGATGATAGTCTTTGAGAGAATCTTAGCATATTTTTCCGCCTTGGCCCGGGCAGCCAGGTTGGTGGGATCTTTCCAGCAGACATCCATGTAGTGGTTGATCAGGGTGAGCAGATTGTAGCCGTCGGAGCGGGTAGGGTTCCGAAGATCCACCACCGATACCTGGTAGCCGTAGCAGTCCCGGGCTATGGCGCCGTAGTTCCGGGCCAGATCTCCCTTGGTGTCACTTGAGAAAAAACTCATACCGCTGGCACAGGCGTACTCGATATTGGGGTACAGGAAATATGCGGTCTTGCCCACGCCGGAGGCGCCGATCATGAGGCAATGGACATCATCACAGTCCACTAGGGCCCGGATCCCACCGTGCTTCCACAGCTTCTCTGGGATGAGCGGATGGACTGTCTTCCCAAGCAAACGGAACTCCAGCGGAGCCGGGAGCTTTCCCACACAGCCCAGCACCAACCCCTGTGCGTCCGGGAGCTGCTCCCCCTTCCGCCACAGCGCGGGCTGGAAGGGTACGGAGTGGAAGGTCTTCCTCACCTCCGCCGGTGTGGCCCAGCGGGCGGTTCCGTGCTGGCCGTCGCCCACGTCCTTGCTCTTGATGCTGTCCAGGCTGCCCCGGCTGGAGAAGGCGGCGATGGCCGCCAGGGCTCCGAATACTGCTGCCAACAGGAGAATCAGCGTCCAGGTATCGTTACTCACGTGTATATCTCCCTCTTTCTGGTCATTCTCTGTGTTTGATCTATCTTCCAGTGTGACCTTCTTTGGTGGGCCAGGATGAACCGGGGCCCGGTCCAGCGGCAGGGCGCACCACCCCCTTGGCGGGCATGGTACGATTTCGGCACGGGGATGGGGCTACATGCTCTGCCCCATAGTCATGGCAGGGCCAGCCATGGTCTGCCCCTGCACCAGATCGTCGTTCCAGTCCTTATGCACAGGGAGCAGGATGCCGCTGTGGTATCCTGCTTCCTGCAACTCTTCCTGGATGCGCTTGGCCGCCGTCTGTCCGGGCTCGTCGTGATCCAGGCAGAGCACCACATCCCGGAGGCGGGTGTTCTGCTCCAGCATCCAATGCATGGCCTGGCCGCCGGTACCGCACAGGGCCACATAGCTGTGCTCCTGCCATCTGTCCGGGTACAGCGTGAGGAAGCTCAGCAGATCAATCGGGGCCTCAAACACATAGAGCAGGCCGTCCTGCCCCACGTGGTGGAAGCTGTGCTGGGGCCTGCTGCCTTCCACGTTGACCTTGAAAGACTTGCCCTGGCTGTTGGTGCTCCTCTTGTGGGCATGGCGGGGAACACCATGCTCGTCCGTGCCCACAAAGATGCAGTTGTGGTATTGAGCATCCTCGTACAGCAGGCCGGACCGGGCGAAGTGGGTGACCACCTCCCGGCTAACGCGGCGCTGTTTCATCAGGTAGGCGTACACACGGCGCATATCGGCGTTGGGCGGAGGCAGGGCGAAGGGCTTAGGCGGCTCCTCCCGCTTTGGCTCTGCGGCGGGATATGTCGCGCCCAATTCATTCCCCAACAGGAGCTCCATGGCCTCCTGATAGCTCATGCCGTAGTAGTGCTGGACAAAGCTGACCGCATGGCCGCCCTGCCGGGCAATATGGTCGTACCATTCGTTGCCCCGGACGGTGATATGGTGCACCCTGGCCAGCCGGGACTCCCGCCCGGCGCGGAGCAGTTTCTCCCCCCGCTGCCGCAGGAATTCCTCCAGATCAACGGAGTTGGCCCGCTCCTTCTGTTCATCGGTAAAATGGATATAGGTTCCCATGTCGGCTCACCTCGAATCAAACGGTTGACTTTTGTTTATACTCTGTATATACTATCTTTGAAAGGCAGGTGTCGTTCATGTACGCGACGATCCAAAAATGGGGCAACAGCCAGGGCCTGCGGATCCCCAAGGCCCTCCTGGACGCAGTTGGTCTGAAAGAACACGACCGGGTGGAACTGGTGCAGATGGATGATGGTATCAACATCCGGCGTGCCTCTTCCATCCCGCACCGCACCCTGGAGGAACGCCTCACCGCATTCTACGGAAAGCCCATTGACCAGATCGACCGAATTGAGGCCGAAGAGCTGGATTGGGGGAAGGCGGAGGGCTCTGAGGCATGGTGACGATTTTTGAACAGGGTGATATCGTCTATCTGGACTTTGATCCCCAGTCCGGCCATGAGCAGAAGGGCCGCCGTCCTGCCTTGGTGATCAGCAACAACTTGTTCAACCGGGTCAGCAGCCTGACCATGGTTTGCCCCATCACCCACACAGACCGGGGCCACCCGTTCCACCTCCGGCTGGATGAGCGTACCAGGACGGACGGGGTCATCCTGTGTGATCAGGCCCGGATGCTGGATCTGAACAGCCGCCATGCCTCCTTTGTAGAGCGTGCTCCGGAGGATATCTCCTCAGAGGCGGTAGATATGGTCATAGGATTCCTGGAGCCGAAGTAGCGGAAGAAACCACGGAGGACTACCAGTTCAATGGCAGTCCCCCATCTTATCTTTGAGAATGCTGGGGGATTTCCTCATGGTCATCGGCCTTGTGTCCCAGGGCCATACGCTTCTCCCGGAGCATCCGGTGCCGCTTCCGGTCGATGTGCAGGCCAGTCTGGATGGCATCGGAGGCGGACTGCTCCCGGAAGATGCGGCCCATGCTGTGGAACAGCTGGAGGACACATCGGGCGGTATCCGCATGGGATACCGCCCGATGTGTCTGTGTACGCTGATGGTGCGCGGCCTCCTGCTGTGGGTGATGTGCCCCATACGGCAGGCCCGATTGTGCAGGCGGTGTGCCCGACGGTGTGGGCATGTGTACTATCTCATCTGCTGTGGGATGCTCACCCCGCCCCAGCTGAAGCACCTCCCGGACGACCATGTTGCGCACGGCCTTGAACTCTTTCTGTTTGGAAAGAAGCAGGCGCTCCGGCAGTTGTTCTGAGTAGGTACGGCACACCTCTTCCCGCATCTGGTTCCACAGGTCATAGGCGGCAGCTACCCGTTCCTCCTTTGCCAGTTCATCCACGATTGCGTCCACCAGTGCCTTGGCTGTGGGCGGCAGGTAGCCGTACACCGTTTTGCCTTTGGTGTTCTGCAAGCGACGGGATAGTTCCAGAATCGGCTGCTCCAGGTTTTCATTTTGGAGCTGGCCGGTCTCCATCTGCGCAATCAGCTCTGCCATGGTGCGCTCCGCATCCCGGCCCAGGGCGTCCCGGTATTCGGTTTTCTGTTCGTAGATGTGGAGCAGATCCTGTCGGAAGATCCGTCGGCCGAAGGCGGACTTCACCTGCCGGATGCCCTGTTTGGTGAGATAGCCCTCCTTGAGATTGGAGGAAAACACTACCATGTGGATGTGAACGCTGTCCTCCTTGCGGTGGAAGGCGGCGTACCAGCGCAGGTGTTCCAGCGGGATCCTGTACCCCCCTGGCGATCTCCGGCGCGCAGGCACACACCAGCTGCCTCCAGCTCTCCGCGTCGTTGTAGCCCAGCCGCTCCGCGTCCTCCCGCCGGATAGCCACCACTGGCGTCCACACGCTGCCGGTGTGCTCCGCCACCCCCCGGACGGCCTGGGAGAGATTGCGCACCTTGCCTCTCGCGCACCACAGGCCGTGCTCACCGTCCATCTGCACGCCGGGGCGGTGGGACACCTAGTCCAGGTAATTCTCCATCCGGCTCATGGGCTCCGCGAAGTCCTCCTGCACCTGGCGGATGAAGGCATTGGCGTGCCCCTGTGTGGGCGCGTTCTGGTAGTCCTCGTATTCCAGCAATTCCTCCGCGCCGGGGAAGTCCCGCAGAAGACGCTGGATATAAGCCTGCTGTTTCTTCGTGGCGGGCTGGCCACTGTGCTCGCCCCTGAGCACCTCCACGCCGGGGCGGGTGGCGATGTAGCGGGCCCGGTTGGTCAGCTTGGCCGTATCCCTGCCCCCCTTCAGGTAGGGGGACATGAACCGGACGCGGCTCATCCGTCAGGGTAGACCTGGCGCTGGAGATCCAGCGCATCATCGAAGCTGATCTTCCCGTTGGTACGCAGCACCTCGTCCACCGCATAGGCCCGCAGCTCCCGGCGGTTCACCGGATCAGCGCGGAAGTGGGCGGCAACGGTGTGGCTCATCATGTTCACCTCCACGCAGAGCTTGAACAGCAAAGTGCGCAGCCGATTTTCGTTGTCTGCCAATGTACCCCGCAGGGTGTCCACCAGGGCGCGGGAGAGGTACTCCGAGGTATCCTCCGCGGCCAGGTAGCCCATGTAGAACCGCAGGGCCTTTTCAATAAATTCACTGCGCGTTTTGCAGTTGTCCTCCTCCAGCCAGCTGTCCATCCGGCGGATCACACCGGGTGTCAGCCAGACGGCGGTGCGCTTTTTGTTGTCGTGTTCCTCCATGTTCTTCACCTCCGCTTTTTGCCTGCGACACAGCGGAACCCGCTGGCGCAGTAAGTGTTTATCTGAACCCGACCACCCCAAACGGCCAGAATCTCCCATTCCGACCACCTAGCCTGAAATCCGGGAAAGCCCCACACTGCGGGACTTTGTGGGCGGGAGGCCGGCGCTTGCGACCACCTCCCTTTATCCTCGTACTAAAATCGAACGCCCCAAACCGGGGCGAAACTGGCCCCAACGGGGCAGTTTTCTGGCTGGGCGGGGCCCTGGCCCGCCCTCCGCCTGAACACGTCACACAGGGCGCACACGGGGCCGACGGCGTGCTCACAGCTGGGCCAGACTGGGAGCCTGGCGGGGCTGCGGTTCCTCCACCAGGTACCGGGCCCGGAAATCCGCCAACGCCATACCGGTCTGCTCCCGGCAGTAGGCGTCCATCTTTTCCAGCAGCGCGGCCTGCTCCTGCTTGGCCAGCGGATACCGGAAGGCGAACTCGCTGCTGTCCCCGCACACCAGGATAACATCCAGTGCAGAGCACGGCTTGCCGGTGTTCAGGTCATAGGCGGCGTACACGTTGAGCCAGCCGTCGTTTTCTGCGGTCGCCACGTGGGTGCCAAAGACTGCGTCCGGGGCAAAGGCCACCGGCATATAGAACTGGAGCAGCCCACCGCACTCTGAGAGCTCATCCGCAAAACTCACCTTGTCCACGGGGATGCGGCGCGTCCCAGCCGTGAGCTCCGGCGGCTCCACCTCCTCCTGCACCAGCAGATGGTTGTAATGCTGTGCTAGTGTGCGACCGGTACGGAGCTGGCAGCAGGCCTCCATCTCCCCGCGCAGGACGTCCCGCTCCGCCCTGTTGAGCGGATACGTGAATGGGTGCTCCTCCTCTCCAAAATTCCGGCAGAGGGTTATTTCTATATGGTCCACCACATCCTGAAGCGCAAAATCATAGGCAGTATGGAGGTTCAGCCAGTCACACAGTGGACTGGGATCCAACTCCGGGCCAAACACCTCCTGCTGAACTTCTTTGCCGACACAGTCGAGTTGAACATCCAGCATGTGGCCAATGGGCAGGATCTCCTCCGGAAACACAAGATCCCCTTTCCTCAGATCCCTGCGGTGGGTCAGCACGGGAACACTCACAAGCTCATCCCTCCCATCGTCATTCCGCGCTCCATACCCTTCGCCTCGCCCTGTGGGCAAGGCTCACTCATTTCGCCGGAACTCCTCTCCCCACCGAACCTGTTGTGCTGGGCTTCGGTGGGGACCACGTCATCGTGCGGTTCCTGGATCTGTGTCTGCCCGAACCGCTCCCCCTCTGTCTGAATGCTCCAGCCCTCAGATTGCCACAGGTGGACATAGAGCTCCCCGCCGTCCACACGGATTGCCTGCTGCTCCAGGCCCTCGCCAACGCCGTCCGCAGCCTGGCCGGTGAGATAGTCCTTCAGGCTTGTCAGCTCCTCCGGAGAGAGCTGGCCGACGACCTGGCACTCCGCCACGCCCCACAGCCTGCCGCCTCTGGCCTCTGCCGTAAACACGGCGGAGCGCACCTTGACGTCCAGGAACTCCTTGTCGCACCAGAGCATGAGGCCC